>Ga0118677_10000150_pt1 | contig 141075 bp, 107 predicted proteins | sample AliMusrvi5mmetaG_FD_86154 | JGI IMG/M metagenome (GOLD analysis project Ga0118677, IMG submission 86154) | reverse complement strand
GGATCCTCCGGCTGGGGCACATATTCATTTTTTATGACATTGTACTGTACCACCTGCGCGTCCCGGGTCGTGCGCACGCCGTCGGCGGAAAAATCAGAAACCACATTACCTTCGCATAAAGAATCCGGCGCGCAAAGCGAGATCCCGAACCGTGTATTCAAAACATAATTATTCCGCAGGGTTATCTTAACGCCGGCGCGGCCCATATTAATACCGCTGTTTGCGTTCATCCAATCTTTGGCAGTCCAAGACGAAGTGTCAAGCGTGCTGTAAATAAAACAGTCTTCCAGAACTATTTCTTTTGAATCCCCGCCGTCCCCGAGGCTCACGATATATTTTTCATAGGCCGGGCCGAAGGAAGGACTGATAATAAGGCCGCGAAAGGCCCATTTGCTCCCTTTAGTAAGGATGAGACGGGAAAGTTCCGGTTTCTGCCCCTTTTCTGCGGCAATGGTAATCACCCCGGAATTATCGCCTGCCAGGGTTACCGCGCCATGCACCCCCGAGCGCAGCAAAAGAGTATCCCCGCCCGCCAGGGCCTTGAGCTTACCGCTCTGCGCCACTTCAGCAAGTGTCTTCCAGGGTTTAGCTTCACTTCCGGGATTCCCCATATCTCCTTTTACCGGATCGGCATAGAAGACAGCCGCCGTAAGGACCGCGGGCCGGCAAAGCAGGAACACAGCCAAAAACGAAAATATTATTTTATTCCTCATAGAGCTTTCTCCTTTTCCTATTTATTCGTCTCCGTTTTTCCATACCCGGAATATATTTTTCTTAATTTCAGGCTCTCTTTCCCTGTGCTAAAACCTGAAACTGCCTTCAACTTTCAGGCCAAATAATAATAATTTATAACACTAATTAAGGTTCAAAAGCAAGTTCATAAGGAATGCCTTTTTGCAATTGGTTTGTAGTTACAGATAAAAGAAGGTTAGAGAATTTTCCAAGGTATTGCGTGCCTAATCATCCCAAATTACTGAGCACCTTATAAATGAAAGCAAATGCTAATACCGGCTTTTGAACCGCCAATATTTACTGCTACAGGTTCACCTGAGGTTGTAACATATTTAAAAGAATCGTCTCTAAGCTGACCATCAGCAATATCAAGAAGATACCCAACTGATCCTTTGATAGAAAGTGTATTTTGTATTATAAAATATTCCACTCCAATTTTTGCACCTAAACCGAATGAAAGCGATTGCATATTGGTATTCTGACTGATACTCCAACTGGTACTTCCTGTCGCTCCACTAGATTTACTATCTAAATCAAGGACTGAAAAGGCCAAAACAGAATCAATTTCAAATAATATTCCTAATATATCACTTTTATTATCCCTGGTTTTCAATGTGAATACAGGAAAATCAAATCGCAAGTATATAGGTATAATATCGATCGTACTCGAAGCAGTTATTACCGATGTATTAATTAATGTATTGCCTTGCCAATAGCCAAATCCAAAATAGACTCCTTCCAGCTTATCTGAGGAACCTCCAATTAAAACATTCAGCCCATTAAGATCAGAACTGCCTTTGAAATTCGGAATTCCCATATTTACAAACTCGTCATTCAAGGTCTTTAGAGAGGGCTGGTAAAAGTCCTTTTCAATGACTATATTTATTGCAAACATATCAGTACAAACCAATACCAAACCAAAAAAAAGAATTTGCGCTTTCTTTAGCATATCCCTCCCTTAACAAATTTATTATTAACAGGTGGAACTAATGTTATGATAGCAAATATATTTTTTAAGAGCAAGTCCATTAGGCACGGCTTAGAAATTCCTCATGATAGTTATTTTTGTGATTCTGTAGTTGCCCGATTCATCGGGCGCTTTAAACCGCTCAATAAATTGAGCAACTACAACTTACCCTTTTATTGATTTTGAAGATTTTTCCGGCCTTTTCTATTTTAGAGATTTCCAGTGGAAATCAATGATCCCGGCGGAAGAACCTACCCAAAATTTCCATTCATGCTTACCGGGACTCTTTTCAAGGCTCGAAGAGTAACCATTTTCAATCAGGAAAGCGTTCATTTTAATATTGTCATCCATTAAAACATCTTCCGTCCCGCAGTGCAAATAAACCGGCGGCAATTTCACTTTCTGTTCCGCGTATTTCTTTATCCGGGGAAACGGGTTGACCGCTTCATAACTTTCGGGATGGCTTTTAAGGGTCCCGAAAACCGGGGTTTTCCAATCTGACTCTGTGCCGTCATCTATGGAAAAGCAACCGCTCAGACTGCTTACCGAAGCGAACATTGCGGGTTTTGTAAGCATATAATGAAAGGCGCCGAAGCTGCCCATGGAAAAACCGGTCAGCATTCTTTGTTTTTCATTCACGCGGTAATATTTGTCCACGCAGGGAATAAATTCCTCAAAAAAGAAGGTGGTAAAGAGCGACTTTACCTGGGGCAGAGCCGGGGCATCTTTCTTCTTTGGTTCATTACTGTAGTTCTTCGGCTTCTGCAGGTAAGGAGAATCAACAAACCAGGAACCCCTGTCTCCGTCAAAACAGGTAACGATCATCGGTTTTGTTTTTAGAGCGCTTCGAAGCGGGGACATTTTACTGTAGGTGTCGTAAGGAGCCCCTCCGCCGTGCAAGGTATAGAGTATGGGATATTTCTTTTCGGGATGAGCTTTATACTCCGGGGGAAGAATAACGACAACCCTTATCTCTCTTTCCATGCTTTTTGAAAAAATGCTAAAACTTTCTATTGTACAGCCCTCACCGGAAATTTCGGATTCCAGCTTGAGCCTTTCTTTGTCACTTACCGCCATATTCGACACCTCCGCAAAAGAAGTTGTTCCCAAAACACCCGATAAGAAAAATGCCGTTAAGATACCACCGAGGATATAACCTTTCTTCATTTATCAACTCCTTTCATGCCAGATTTTTTGCCTAAATTAAAAGCGGTTTACTTTTCTAAACTCTGACACCTTGCCGGCTTCGGCGACAATGCTCCAGGTACCATCCATAGGCGCGTCGAAGGTAATGAATTTAGAACCATCCTTGCTTGACTCGGTGAACTTCAACCGCTTTCCGCCGGCTTCTACCTCAAAGCCTTTCCATTCCGCCGGTATATAGGCCTGAACAGTTACCGGAGCATGGACGGCGGTCTTGCCATCTTTCAACTTCGGCCAGAAGACATAACCCCCGCGGCGGACATGGCATATATTTAATATTACGCCTGCCTTTGTATCCTGCAAAACCAGGAGTTGAGGCAGAGCCATACATGACGGGTCACCAGAAAAAATTACATTGGTAGCAGGGTTTATAGTAAAAGGTGAAGCCGGAAGCCCCTCTCCGCTAAATATAGTTTCATGCGGATCTTGATTCTCGGCATAGGCAACAGTTTCCAGTTCGGTAATGTCGGGATGGGATACTTCAAGTGTATCTTTGCCGGTAAGTTTGACCTGCCCCCAGCGGTTCAATCCTGATTTACCCTTGCCATGCAGACAAAAACCGCTGATACCGTCGATAGACGGCAGGTAAACAAGCCCTTTCCCGGTAAATTCAAACCGTATGACGGCCTTATCCCCTTCAATTTTCGCCTCCGTCATTCGCGGGCCACTATAGATATGATTTTGCCCGTAAGCAGAGTTTAGGGCCGCCAGACACATCCGGTACCCGCCTTCCGCTTTTTCGGTCCAATGGACCTGTTCATCTCCCAGGTCATAGAAATCCACCAGCGCAACATTCTTGTCTTCCTTCGATAACTTAAGCGCCTGCCAGAGATAGGTATTTACTAGTGAGCGGGAAAACCAGGTGCGTATCGGTACCAGCGGAGGAGGCTGTGATGTATCGCGGCTTAAAGTTCCCCAGATAAAGTTAAAGTTCTGTCCAAAGAGCCCCCGCCACTGTTTTATCATAGCTATAAGCCGTTCGGCATAAGGACCAAAAGGCCCACCTTCACCCTGATGCCAGATAACTCCGCGTATGGCAAAAGGAGCGAGCGGAAAAATACGGGTGTTGTAAAGCACGGCAGGAAAATTAAGTAAATCCAGGTTTCCGGGCCACGGTCCCTTCTTTGTTTCGCGCCAGGACGTTTCAACCTCTTTGAAATCTGCCCAAGATTTCACTTTTCCCGCGGATTTAGCGATCCTATCCTCGCTATAGTTAAAGAATTCCTTGTAGAAATTGGTTTCTTTATTTTTACCCTGAAAGCTTTCCAGCGTCTCTTTCGCCATCCAGGCGGCCTGATTTGTCCCGGGGACAGCCACAAGGACTATTCCTACAGGAACTTCGAGAGCATCCCGAAGCACACGCGCAAAGTAATATGATAAACTCATGATCGGAGGCGGCGGATCCTCTTTCAACACCTGCCAGGGTTCGCTGCCCCGTTTTGCCGTATCAATATCCTCTAAGGGTTCAAGTGAAACACCAAAACCGAAATTGCAGATCCTGATCTCCGGCTTGCCGCCCTTGAGCCCCTGAGAAATATAGTGAGGATAAACCCCCGTATCCTTATCCGGCCCGCCGGCGACCATGTTTGACTGCCCGGCTGCGATCCAGACCTCCCCCACAAGAACATTCTTAAGGTTGATAGCGGTAGCGCCGATCCGTACTTCCAAAACACGCCCTTCACGGCTCGCGGGCAGCGGCTCAAGCAGCACTTTCCAATAACCATGCTCATCTGCTTTTGTTTGTTTCTTCTGACCCCCAAAACTAACCGTCACCTGCTCTCCGGATTTTGCCCAGCCCCATACCGGGACGGGTGTCTCCCGCTGCAAGACCATATTGTCCTGGAAAATATGCGCGAGCCGTTCTTCTATCCGGGCTGTCCCGGCATAAGCAGATACCGGAATCCCCGCCAAAATTACAGTTAACGTCAACAACACCATAAAAAACGAAGTAAAACAAACTATTATCTTTTCGCGCCCGTTCCGTAAAATACTCATACTCCCCCCATAATAATATTCTAAGTTCTTCGGGTTAACACCCCTGTTTTTCCAAATATTTATGTTAAAAAGTAACCCTGCTTTGCGTGCGGGTCAATCTTGCTCTTTCCCGCAGCTCCCGGCAAATAATATTGCAGCTTCGATTTTTATCGCGCTTTCCCACGGCCGACAGCGCGTATTTAAGCTAAATAGGGAAGGCGCGCTATAAGGCGGCCCGAATAATTGAATAATGTCCGGCCCCTGTTTATAAACGCAATAGCTGCCGTTGCCAAGGCAATGAATGCTCCCGCTGTCCTTTTTTCTGCCTTTCCATATTCTCATAAATTTATTGGAATTATTATTCTATTTCTCATTATTTATCGTTTTGCCTTCGCCGCTTTACTTAAACGCGCACGTATGCCGGCTGCTTTTCATATCCGCCTATTCTTTTTTAGATCCCGGTTCAGACCATACCAGATTATACTATTATTTGTTGTTTAAGCACAAGTCCATTAGGATCATCAATTTTATTGACTTTCAGCCAAAGTGTCAGATAGAATAATAAGATAATTTTAAAAGTTAATTTAGGGGTTTTAATTATGAAGCGCTTAAGTGTCTTAATATTTCTGGTAGCAAACATCTGGGCAAGCGACAAGATTTCTATGGCTATAACTGATTTTGACGTCTCAGGCGTGACCCCGGCAATAGCCGCCTCTGTAGCCGATTTTATCCAGGATGGCTTACGCCAAACCGGACGCTTTACTGTAATAGAGAGAAAAAATGTCCAAAAATTACTACAAGAACAAATGTTCCAAAAAATCGGTTGTACCTCCACAGATTGTGCGGTCGAGATAGGTAAAATGCTGAATGTCAATAACATTGTCTCCGGCAGAGTATCACAAATGGGAAAAAGGATAGTTATTTCCTTAAGTCTTGTGGATGTAGAAGCGAGCAAAATAAGTCTGACTGACAGTATCGAATGCGACTCAGTTGAACTTCTAAATACGGGTTCACAAAAATTGGCCGAACATTTCAGCAAGGGTGTGGCAGTTAAAGGTAAAGTTATTAAGATTTTCGGCAATGATGTTATCATTAATCTCGGTATGGATGACGGCGTTAAAAACGGTGATTTATTAACTGTTGAGCGCTTTGGCGAGGCTGTCAAGGATGAAACCGGAAAAATTGTTTTTCAGGAAAAAAGTAAAATAGGAACCATCTCCGTCAAGGATGCTTCCCCTTTCGGCTCAAAAGCACTGGTTACCGAAGGTAACGGTAATATTAAGAACGGCGACGTAGTTGAACTAAAAATTGAAAAACTCTGGCGGCTCGCTCCGATATTAAGTTCAGTAGTCTCGACCACTTACACTACGCCTTCCTACGACACGAAAGGCGCCAGAACTGAAACCAGGTATAAAAGCCTAAAAGCAGTTAATAATTATGAGGAATATAAGTTCGGTTTAGGGGTTACTATGGGTTTCAACGGATCTCTGTCTTTTATCAGATATACAACCAACGGCTCAATTATTTCCATCCCGCAGACCAAAATAGCGACGTTTAACAACTACCTTAACTTTGCGTTGGATTTTAGTTCCACTGTGTCTGAATTCATGGATATCGGAAACATGATACAATTCACCTTTCCAAGATTCACGGATACCTTGGGTACAGAAGATACCAGCAGGTTCATTATGCTTATGAACGACGGACTGGTACTAAAATTTTATCCGCTTGTAGGCTTATTAAAACCTTCAGTTTTGAAGTACAAAGACCTGGGAACGTCCAAATACCTAGGAGCATACAACACTATTTTAGGCTCATCAGAGCCTGCATTTGAGAAATACAATGCACCTTCGCCAAGAGGGGATTTCCAGCCTTATATTGCCCTCGATGGAAACATGTATCTGGGACTGTTTGAGCCCGATGTTTCAACTACCAGACTAAAAACTGATACGGTGTTTGTAAATTTAAACACTATTTTCCTCTTTGGTTTTGGACTTGATCTCAAGGCAGGTATTGAAGTAGGAAATACACTTTATGCTGAAGCATTCTGGAGGGTGCTTTCCACACTCGAAGGTACCACGAATGTAGCTAACAGTACCAGCAAATCAAAACTCGGAACCCAGAAGTATATTTTTGATTTAAACACCTTTGGAGTAGGAATTGGACTGAAATTCTAAAATTTCATTCTTAAAAAATAAAACCCCGCACCTGTCATTAATTGACATCCGTTATCAATTGTTTCTCGTGCTATCTCTTTACCATCTTCATTATTAAATGTTATTGATTTTCCTTTCTAGTTATTTCTGAAAAACCAACGTTTTATTCTGTCATAATAATACTATTGTTTACTGTTTTAAGCGTTGCAGTTCAATGTTTTTTTGCAGGTATTATTTATCTACCTCTAAATAAATTAATAAGTATACCTAGAATTTGTTGAATTCTTCTTCAGAAACCGCATCGGTTTTAGCAGAACCACCCGTAACGGGATGCAGGGTGACCTTAAAAGTGGAAAATGTCCTTCTAACTCCGTTTGCTTGCTGCTCGGTTCTTGTTACAAATTTAAAAGTTTCTTCAAATTTAGAATAAGACTTATTGACAAGAAATTTTTGATTTTCTTTATTCCAATCTTTGCCGTGCGAAAAAAACAGCTCGTATATGCCGTCTGAAATTTTACTGATCTTGCAGGTCTCTCCTGCTTTTATATAAACTGTGTAAACAGATCTATTGGGATCTTGCAATACCAACTTGGCTAAGGCATCAGAATCTGTGCCATTTTCGATCATAATGTATCCCATCCCATTAAGATAAAGAGGTTCTGAATTCAACACCGTGCCATTTGGCAGTGAATTATAAGTTTTACACTTACTCCCGGTGGCAGAATATTTGACATCGGGACTACTAGAAGCATCTAATTTACACATTTCTTCTGCAAATGCATTACTGAACAATATTATAATTATTGCGCAAAATAATATGTTCTTCTGCATAAACTCACCCCAAAATAAAATAATTGCATATCTCCTGAAACTTGTTCCACTACGGAAGTGCATAACACATAGTAAGTTATGCCAGATTATACTATTATTTAACGTTTAAGAGCAACCCTGTTTCGCAGGCGGGTCAATCTTACTTTTTCCCGCAGCTCCCGGCAAATAATATTGCAGCTTCGATGTTTATCGCGCTTTCCCACGGCCGGCAGCGCGTATTTAAGCTAAATAGGGAAGGCGCGCTATAAGGAATTGAATAATGTCCGGCCCCTGTTTATAAACGCAATAGCTGCCGTTGCCAAGGCAATGAATGCTCCCGCTGTCCTTTTTTCTGCCTTCCCATATTCTCATAAAAAAATAGCTTCTGTTTTCATAATTTTCGAATCCTTTCCGTTTTTACGCAGCCGGCAGCTTACAAAAGCCGGGAAGTTTCACTTCAAATCACCGGCTTGCGGGCAGCTTTCTTCAATTCCGCTATATCAAACTTTATCATTTTAAGCATAGCAGTGTTAACCCTTGCCGCGGCCTCCGGATCTTTGTCCCGCAGTAAACTCAAGAGTATGTCAGGCACCACTTGCCAGGTAACACCAAATTTATCCTTGAGCCACCCGCACTGTCCCGGTTTTCCTCCGCCGCTCAACAAGGCATGCCAGTAATAGTCCACTTCTTTCTGCGTGTTGCACTTGACGACAAAGGAGAAGGCCCCGTTGAGTTTCCGGTACGGGCCCCCGTTCAAGAGCGTGACCTCTCTCCCGTCAAGTTTCAGCGTCACGGTCATCACACTCCCTGCCTTCCCGTGCGGGCCCTCCGGATATCTTACGATTCCGGTGATCTTTGAGTTCTTAAATATCTTTACGTAGAATTTCGCCGCTTCTTCCGCCTTTTTATTAAACCACAGGAACGGTATTATCCTATCCATGGAACCCCCACCATACGGAGCATCTTGCCGCCCGCATCCGTTTCTATTGCGGTTGGTCAGTTTTTTTACTGTCAATTGTTAACACCACGCGGAAGCCGTGGTAATTATGAAGATCTTTCTCGGCATGAACATAAATATAGGCGGAACGGCAGACCGGTTGGTTGCTCCAGAGATGCCAGCTGCCGCCGCGCAACACATGCTTTTTCCCGTGGTTTTCAGCAGTGCCCACCTTTTCTTCCCGGTAAATGTCCTGGCACCATTCCCATACGTTCCCGCACATATCATACAAACCCCAGGCATTCGGCTTTTTATGCCCTACGGGATGCGTCTTACCGTCACTGTTCGCGCCATACCAGGCATATTCCCCGAGCTTTGTTTTGTCCTCCCCAAAATAATAGGCCGTTGCGGTCCCTGCCCGGCAGGCGTATTCCCATTCCGCGGAGGTAGGCAAACGGTAGATTTTCCCCTCCTTCTCCGACAACTTTTTTAAAAACTCCTGATTGGCATCCCAGGTCACCGTGTCTACCGGCAAATCATCGCTGCCTTTGAAAAAACTGGGATTTACATCCATAATTGCTTTCCATTGCCCTTGTGTAACTTCCGTGATCCCCATGTAAAAGGGTTGAGGGATCTCAACTTTGCGCTGGGGAACTTCCTTGGGATCACGCTCTTTTTCATCCGCAGGGCTCCCCATCAGGAACTCCCCGGCAGGGATCAAGGCCATTTTCATCCCCAAAGAATTGGTGAGCTCTTGCGGATATTTACCCGGTTTATCCCAGGCCTGCAGCACGCCGGCTAAGCCCGTGACAGTTAAGCTCATACTCAAAGCTGCAAATACACGAAGCAAAATTTTTTTCACAATAACCTCCTGACCTGATCTTATACTTTAATCCCGGCAAGTTATACTTTTAAAAGAAATACCGCTATTCCCACTTAATACCCGCCTGGGGGAGCGAAAGAGTTTTGCCGCCGTAAACGAGGCCGGTCCCGCCGATAATTCCCGCCTCAACTACTTTTCCTGAATTATCCTTTCGGATAACCGAGACCAAAGCATCGGTCTTTCCGCCGTCGAATGCGCTTGCGGCTGCCGGTTTCAGATTTTTTTGCGGGTCAAGCCGTACAATTATCACATCTGTTCCGCCGTCAAGGCGCGTAATCTTAAGCCCGGAACCCGGAACCGGGCCTTCCACACTGATATTCTCCACCGACTTTACTGTTTGGTTATCCTTAAAAGGCTCTATCACGGCGCCAAATATCGCCGAAGTTCCTTCCCGCCGTAAAACAACCCTTTGCTGAAGGTTATCAACCGCCGTAATTCCGTTAAAAACCTTTGTTTCGCCGTCCCCCAGAACAGTTACCTTGACTTCAGTTGACTGCCTGCCCTGGCGCCGCTTATCTTTTTCCAGGGTTTCTCTTTTCCAGATGCCTGACCAGTTTCCCTTGACCGTCACGGGATCCTGAGCCATAAAAGACTTGTAGCCCACCTTGTCTCCCAGCGGCTTTAAGCTCGAAGCTTCTACTCCTTTCAACGCCTCCAGTTCTCCCGGAAAAACCAACGGGTAATCGAAGGTATGGTTCTTTTTGCTCCAGGCCTGATAAACATCCACAATATATCCCGGCATCTGCACCATAGTCCGGTCCAGTTCCACTCCCGGATACGCGCCGGTACACTGACCCCGCATTACTTTTATGTCTCCGGCATCATAGAAACCGGTCAAACGTCCCCCGCATTTTTCCTGATTTTTTTCATCTATGGTCAAGGAATAGTGGCTCAAAGTCGTCTTCGTCCAAGCAGCATGCTGGGGAAAGGTGTAAAAATAGAATTTGCTTTCACCACAAAGTTCATCTCCGCCCGCGAAAATAACCAGGTTGAGACAATCCGGATGATCGTGGGGCCCGCCTGTCGGTTTCGAGGTTTTCAAAAGTATATAAGTCGGCTCCCCCTTGTTTTCACCGCGCATGATGTTATAGCCCATGTTGTCATAAATTATAGAACCCTGCTTTTCCTGCACCGGCTGTTCCGGAAGTTTTTCGAAAATAAGCGTCGGAAAATAGACACTAGAGCCCTGCATTATATGCCTGGGGGCCGCGTTCACTATAGCTCCGTAGCTTGGATCCCGGAAACGGAGCCAGCCAAAATCAAAAGGCGTCGCCGAATAATCACCGCCCAGGTTGGACCGGCTCGCGTCATTGATACCGGGCAGTGTGCCGTCCGGATAAGCAAAGCTGTTAGCCGCGTCAAAAAGATTTTTTAACCGGCATTTATTTGTGCTGTACACATCAATACCCTGCCGCGCAAGCGGTTCAATACAGCCCACCAGCGCCAGGCGGGAAAAATACTGGTAGGAAATCGAACCTTCTCTCCATAACCCGTCATCCCCGATCCCTCTCGCGATCTGAAACCTGGTATTCGCGGCCCCGATATCTATCCAATCCTGATCTCCCATTACTATCCCCGATTCCACAAAGGTCGCGTTGAAAAAATTTTCCCAATTCACCGCGGTTTTTCCCTCCGTCGCCGGTTCTTCCGTCCGCCAATTTGGATTTTTTTTGTCTCTTTTTTTTATTTCTGCCTTTACATCCCCCATGAGAATATGTGCTATTACGGGGCGCACGAGGCCGTCCTCTATCAGTTTCCGGTCCTCTGCCGTCATGCATTTGGCCTCATAGATCATATCGTAGGCCTGTACCAGAGGTAAAAACCACATCGCCAAACCCAGCCTTGTTTGTTTCAGCGGGCATTTTTTAGCCAGGCCTGTCAAGATCTCCCGCGCCTTTGCGGCATACTCCTCTTTATCCGTCAACTGATACGCCCAGCCCAGGCCCCCGGCGCCGAGTGAAAAACTCTTGGAACCTTTATGCTCCGCAGGGTCACCCAGCTCCTCCTTTTGTTCCTTGGAAGCACTTTGGTCCAGTACCATAATTTCACGTTTCAGCCACCCGTCCGCAAAACGCACGACACCTTTAAGCGCTGCCTGCCCTTGCGCTGTTTTCATAATATCTTCCCGCCACTTGACCAGCTCAGCCCGGGACAGGTACAGCCGGGGATGGCCTTCCAGCCCGAGTTTCGACGGCATGGTAACTTTCACTCCGGAATAATCATGCCGTGATATAGTCCCCTTAACATATACCGGTAGCTCCGGATTTAATTCCGCCGTATCCATATGCAAACGCAGATCTCCGGGTACTCCTGACTTTTCCTGGCCAAAAACAAGGTCAGTACAGTGAAAAACCAATACCAGCGCCAAAAACATTAAAACCCCTTTGTATCCGCACCATTTTCGAGGCATATCAGTTTTTTTTGTTTCTTCTGATTCCACGACTTTCTCCTTTGTTAATATTTTTGCCGCCGGTTATTATTCTTTACTTTTTTTATGTCCCATAAAACAGGCGGGGTTTACTTTTTATTTTCTTCCTCCGCGGAGGTTTTAATTTTCTTTATGAGAGCATCTAAAGTTGCTTTAGCCGCCTTATCAAGTTTTAATTCGTAGAAAAATTCAAAAGCGGTATTTACTTTCTTCCTTTTTTTATAAAGCTCTTCCGGCTCCGCCTTTGTTATTTCTGCGGCGGCGCAGACCGCGATTACATCCTCCTTGCTTACACCTTTATTCTTTAAGAGTCCCAGGAGCTTTTCTCCGGCAATGCCGGTATTTTTGCTGACCGCTCTTGCAACCGCTTCAAAATTATCCGGAAACCCCGCTAAAGCGCTGCCGCCGGCTCCGCCTGAAACCTTTCCCTCAAAAACAGCCGCTACCTCTCCCGAGAGAGCGAATAACTTCCTTTCCCGGTCCTGCCAGCCAAGAGCGAACCATTCCTTCCCCTTACTCGCTTCTTCGGCCTGCATAGCACGGCCGGGAGAAAAATCAGGCAGTTTTTTTCCGGCCTTCGAAAGGGCATTCCAAAGCCCTTCGAGCGGGAACCGGCCGGTACCCACTTTGCCCAGGCTGTTCAGGTCTTCATCGTTATTCCAGACGGTCTTCCACATAGCGCGGTGATGCTCATCAAGGGCGGCCTGGCAGCGTTTGGCCAGTTCTGTACCTATCCTGGCTTTTTTGGTGTCATCCAGCAGTACGTCTTCCAGAAAGATCCTCGCCTCGCAAACCTGCACCCCCTCTTTAAGCGCTTCAAGACGCACCGTGGAAACCGAACCTTCCGGCCCCGGGGCCAGGAACCAGTCATGCAGATCCAGATTGCGCCAGTTATTTTCCGGATACCGGGAATAGACCGGGGCAGAACGTTCCCCCTTCTTGTTCCGCAGTGCCCACCAGATGTCCGCGCCCATCCTGCCCCCTCCGCGCTCCCCGCCGGTAATATCAAAAGCGATAAGCTCGCGGATATCCAGCGCGGAAGCCATGTTCAGGGCGCCTCCCCTCTCATAGCAGGTTAAAAGCGCCGGATTCTGCCAGCCATACAGCCGGCCTTTATCCGGATTAACATTATACATTAGGTTATATACAAAGGCGGCGTAACCAATGTCGGAGATCTTATACAGCCCCTTATTTCCTATCATAACATCCGACGCATGCCCGGCGTGCCCGTGGATAGCCCACGCCAGTCCCCCGGATACGTCCTTCCAGAAGGTTACTTCCTCTTTGTTCGGCCAGAGGTCCGGCATAAGCCCCAGCATCATGGTTTTTTCCAGGCCGCGTTTTTCCATCTTTTTATGGATCTCTGTGAACACCGGCTGCCACAGGGCCTTGCTTTCAGGCTCCTCATAGCGGGGAAGGAACAGCATGTCGGTTTCCCCGGTTGCCGGATCCAGGACTGTCACACGGGGCCCCTTGCCCAGGAGCTCCTTCCGGTTTTTTTTTGTATCAGTTTCTCCTCCCCAAAGGCCTCTTTCCAGGGATTTCATCGACTGGCATATATCCCAGACTTGAAAAATTACCAGTTTTGGTTTGCCCAGATTCTTTCCGGCAGAATCCAGATACCTGTCCAGGACCGTATAGTCGTACTCATATTTATTCCCGCCTTTTTTTATCCAGCGTACCATAGACTGCTCATTGCCGAGATTCGTCCTGCAGATAAGAGGCACGTACAGCACCCGGCCGCCGGTGGGGTTTAAGAGCTGAAAAGAACGGTCTATAAGCTTCCAGTGTTTTTCGGACCAGAGCGGAACATTGTATTCCAGGGCCAGGGTATCAGGGGACTGGACGAAATCCAGGAAAGTGCGGTAATCCTGAGGATCCGGCAGGGTCCAATCAACAACCTCCAGAATTAAAGGTACTCTGACCTGGCCGGCCCCCTCGGGCTGAACTGTTATCTCACCGGTATACTTTCCCGCACCGGCATCTTTCGGTACCCGTACCGTCACCCATATGGGCAGAAATGCAGGATTTTTCGCGCCGGGAGAAACTTCGGACGGCGAGTCCAGAAGGATGTCAGGCCCGCCGGGCAAAGTCCAGCCTTTCAGGTCCCAGGCCTTACCGTAGCGAACCTGGACGTTAGAAGCAGGAATGATACCGCTTTTTCCGCTGAGCGCGCCCGCGGAGGCCTTAAGCCCTTTAATGGTACTGCCGGACTCGGCCACGAGCTTTCCGGAGAAACTGCCGTTGCGCGTACCCACCAGAACAACAGGCTTTAATTCTTTGATAACGGGTTTCGCATCTTTTACCAACCTGGGGGACAGTTCCTCTGATATTACATCACTGGTCCAGATCTGCACGCCGGCCGCCGTGAACGGGGTCAGGTAAACGGTAAAAATGGCCAAAGGTACAGCGGCCCATACGGTTTTTTTACTCAGAAATACTTTTATCCTATTTTGAATTATCTTAAGCATTTTTGCTCGCATGATCTTCTACCCGTTCCTTTATTTCGGCCTTAGTTATAAAAATTTTTTCCGCTTTCTCTGTCCTTTTAGACGTTTCTCAAAGGTAAACGTTGTACTGTTTTAACTCAGCACTAAATACCCCGGTACTCGTTATCTTCCTATAGCTCCGGCATCATGCTTGCCGGCAGGAGCCTTCCCGGTAAAATCCCGCAGGAACGGGCCATTGAACTCCCAGGCGTACAGTTCCTCAATGCTGGTCTTAGATTCGGGAAGCGTGCTCCGGCAGACGCGCAGAAAATCCAGGGCTCCGGAAAACTCTTTTCCCGCGCTGAAATCTGCCGTATTTGAGAGAGAAGCATTTTTTGGCAGCGCGCTGAGCTTTGCTTCTCCAAATAACTTGCCGTCCACAAATATTACGGCTCTTTCCGCAGAACGATCCACTTCGGCAAGAACATGATGCCACTTGCCGTCATTAACTTTAACAGCGGCCACCGCAGAAACAGCAGCACCGGATGAAACCAGAGTCAGGGCGGGACAGCCGTCAGCGTTTATGAAAAGTTCATAACCGTTCTTTGCGTACTTTGAAGCCAGCACACCTGTTTTGAGCCCTGTCTCCGTCTTGAAAACAGTTTCAATAAGAAAATTATTTATGCCCATGTCAAGAGTCTCGCGTTTTGACCCGTTGTAAACGCCTCCCGGGTAATTCATATCCTTTGTCATTTCCGCATGCGAAAGCGAAGCCGTACGTTTACCGTCAAAGACAAGCGCCCCCTCTATCCAATCCTCCAGAGGCCCCGCGATATAGTCCTTTGCGGAACAGTTTGTAACATTAAGGTCGTTTCGCGGTATGAAATAATACATGCCCCGGTCTATATATTCCTCGGTCATATAGAAACCCTCACCCAGCACCGTCTCAGGATTGGAACTGCTTTTATAAAAGTTCCACTCGCCTACATTGCGGGCCAAAGACCACGGTACAAAATATTTTACCCCTCTTTCCTTTACCCCGGAACCGGACACGGGACGGTAATCTTTTTTTGCCGGGTCCTGCAGGGGTTCGCTTGTTACTTTCCAGCCGACACCGGAAAGACGGCACTTTTCGGCTGCCAGCCGGTCACGCAGTTCTTCAAGCGTAGTCCCTGTCACAAGGGGAGCCCCGCTGCCGGCCCCTTTACTGCTTGTCCCGGCAACTACTCCGAAGGCCTTGGGATTACCGTAAAAAACGTTAGAGGAATAAGCCATCGTAGGAATTCCGGTGCGGCCCATAGCACCCGTATCTCCACCACCCAGCATGGAAACATCACCCGGACGGTTCTGTCCGATAAAAGAGGATTTACAGTCCAGCATCAGGTTACCCAGGATATTTGACCGGTTCCCTGAGCTTCCGTCCAGAGCATTATCAAAATGATAGAGTGTATTATTAAAAAATTGGTCCATAAATCCGAAGACCATGAAATAACCGCAGTTGTTGTAGTAGTCCGGCTTATCTGCTTTTACTTTTCCGGCTATGATATTGTTAAAGACATAACATTTAAAACCGCCGTCAAGGTAGAGGCTGTAGCCAAGTTCCCGCCCCAGGGTCCTGTTGCCGACACAGTTCCTGGTGATGTTGTTGTAAATATAGGTGGGGCCGCCCTGAAAATGTTCCAGGCCTCCGTAATCGTTGCAGCCCAGCATGGTATTGTCTATCTGATTGTCATGGACAAGTATTCTCGTCAAGGGCGCCGTTTCATAACTCCGGCTTTCCTTGCCTCCAAATGTTATGATACCGTTGCCAAAACTGGTGTCAATAATATTGCCCGCTATTTCACAGGTTTCAGGCAATTTTACTTCTATAGCGGGTATGGAGGTCCAGGTTTTGGTGCCGTGACGGAAGCCCGTATCAACGACGCGGTTGCGCAAAACCTCAACATGTCCCAGACGGCAGTAAGGAACCCCCCGTGCCCGCTCGCTGTCTCCGGACAATAAGATAGTACCGCTCATTTCTGCATGCCGGATGTCATTGTCGGTGATAACTATATTATCAAGCAATTCACCGGTAGAACCTCCTTTGACAGTATAAACTTCAGAATAAGCCGCGATCGCATTGGCAACATAGTAAAAATTACAATTCTTGACGGTAATGTTCGAGCAGCTGTCTGTTATGCTGACACAGGGAGAGGGTTCTATCGGCCACTCTTCTTTGTTTTCGTCGGGGTCATTGTAACGAAACTCTATTCCGCTGATAACAATGTCATGTTGATCCGAGATCCAAATAGGAAAGCGGATCTGCGCTACTTCGTAAACAACACTGTTAGGATCCGTTCCGCCGGGAGGAAAAAGATAAAGGCGTCCGGCTTTGGGGCCGTTCAAGTTAAAAAAATACTCGCCCGGAGCATCAAGAAATTTCGCGACATTCTCCAGCATAAAGTGTACTTTAGCGCCGGGAATGCGGCCAAAACCCCAGGACCCGAGCATAGGTTTACCGGTCATAGAACCGGTATCGGGATTATAACTCCAGGCTCTTTTGATCTTGGTTGCGGCCGCCATCAGAAAGTTCGTCTCGGTCCAGAGAACGGCGCCATTCAGGAGATTCTTATCCCCCAAACCCTTAAGTACCGGCGAGGTTAAGGCCCCCGTTCTTTTGTCATAGCCGCTCCAGACAGGCCAGTTTTTCACAGGATCATCAGGATCAGAAAGGTCGTAGTTAGGTTCACGGGCAATTTGCAGGCGCTCCACCTTATCCCCGCTCACCTGCCACATAGAGGAGAATTTCGCGCTGTCAGGATCCGGATCATAGTTCCTGCCCAGGTCTATATACCAGGCCTTCTCCGGTTTTGGTATCACCGAAGAATCACCGCCGCCGGCTTTTTTCCAGCCCCCCTTTATCTGTGTGGAACCATAAAAAAGCGCTTCTCCTTTTCCCCAACCCGGGTCTGAAGTTATCCGGATAGGGTCATCCGGCAGGCCCGACTCAGCGGCTTTCAAAGCCCCGCGGTAAACAACACCGCCTTTGAACACATACGTATGAATTCCCTTGCAGGCCCTGGACCGGCCGGCTGAATTTTCATCCCAGGGATGATGCTTCCAGGCAGATTCCGGCGTCTTACCGTCTCTGGTATCATCACCGTCTTTGAAATCTATGTGCCTTAGGGAAGCGCCTTTCTCAAAAATGAAAGGTTTCGGTGCCCATTCAAGCGCTCCGTTCGGCAGAACCTTCGCATAAGGTTCCTGCCAGGAAAAAACTGCGGCACTCTGCTTTTCAGGCCCTGAGGCAAAAAGATTTGCCGCTAACAAACAAACCTGAAAAAGAAACACGGCCAGGGCGGCCGTAAGCTTAAGCTTTCCCGCTAATCTCATATTTCCAGCTCCTTTAAGGGCTATTTTTATCTTCCTATGGCGCCCGCGTCGCGTTTTCTGCCGGCAGGAACCTTTCCCGTAAAATCCCGCAAAAACGGGCCATTGAATTCCCAGGCGTATAACTCCTCAATACTTGTCCTGGACTCCGCAAGCGTGCCGCGGCAGACACGCAAAAAATCAACGGCTCCGGAGAGGCCCCTGCCCACAACGAAATCGGCCGTGTTCGATAAAACTGTTTTTTTTGTAATACCGTCAAGTTTTCCTTCGCCGGCCGCTTTTCCGTCAACGTAGAGTACAGCTTTACCTGCCTCGCGGTCAACTTCGGCCAGCACATGATGCCACTTGCCGTCATTGACTTTAGCCGGCGAAACCGCTGAAACCACTGCGTTTCCGGCGCGTAGGGTCAGGCGGGGCCCGCCTCCGGGCCCGACAGCAAGTTCATACCCCGACAGGGATGCTTTAGAAGCCAGAACACCGTTGATATGTCCGGGTTCTGTCTTAAAAACGGTTTCTATCAGGAAGTTGTTAACATCCATATCAAGTGTCTCGCGTTTGGAGCCGTCATAACTACCTGCTTCTCCTTTCTTTCCGGTTGCGGGATAATTCATGCTTCTGGTCATTTCAGCATGAGAGAGCACGGCGGTACGCCTGCCGTCAAAGACGAGAGCGCCTTCTATCCAATCCTCCAGCCGGCCGGCCACATAGTCCTTTGCTGAGCAATTTGAGACGCTCAGGTCATTACGGGGAATAAAATAGTACATCCCCCGGTCAACGTATTCATCCGTCATATAGAAACTTTCACCCAGGACCACTTCAGGTTTGGAGGTACTCTTATAGAAATTCCACTCGCCGACAGTGCGGGCCAGAGCCCACGGAACAAAGTACTTTATGCCCCGCTCCCCGGCGCCCGAATTGGCCGCAGGCCGGTAATCTTTTTTAGCGGGCTCAAGAAGGGGTGCGTCGGTAACCTGCCAGCCAATACCGGAAAGCCGGCACTTTTCGTTTTCGAGTTTTCCGCGCAGTTCCTCCAGAGTATCCCCTGAAACAACAGGAGCCGAACCCCTGGCGGCATTAGTATTACTTATCCCGGCAACCTCTCCAAAAATTTTCGGCTTGCCGAAAAAAACATTACTCGCGTAAGCCATAGTAGGTATACCGGTACGGCCCATTTCACCCGTGTCCCCCCCGCCCAGCATCGAAATATCACCCGGCCGGTTCTGCCCGATAAAGGAATTCTTGCAGTCTAACATCAGGTTCCCGAGGATGTTGGAGCGGTTACCCGAACTTCCATCCAGAGCGTTTATGAAATGATATATAGTATTATTAAAAAATTGATCCATAAAACCAAACACCATAAAATAGCCGCAGTTATTATAGTAGTCGGGCTGGTCTGCCTTCACCTTTCCGGCCATGATATTATTAAAGACATAGCATTTAAAACCGCCGTCCAGGTAGAGACTGTAACCAAGCTCCCGGCCCATGGTCCTGTTGCCGACACAGTTGCGGGTTATGTTATTATATATATAGACAGGCCCGCCTTGAAAGTGTTCCAGCCCGCCGTAGTCGTTGCAGCCCAGCATGGTATTGTCCAGCTGGTTATCATGTATAAGCATGCGCGTCAAAGGCACCGTATTGACAGCGCCGCCGGTCTTACCTCCGAAGGTAATAATACCGTTGCCAAAACTGGTGTCCACAATATTTCCGGCTATCTCGCAAGTTTCCGGTACAACCACTGAGATAGCGGGTATGGAGGACCAGGGAGTATACCCGTGCCGGAATCCTGTATCTACAACACGGTTACGCAGTACTTCAACATGCTTAAGCCGGCCATAGGCGGCGCCTTTGATTTTCTCACTGCCGCCGGTAACGGAAACCGCGCCGCCTTTTTCGGCATGCATTATATCATTATCGCTCAAGATAATATTATCAAGCATATCATTAGCCGGGCCTCCCTCGCTGACTGTGCGCGGGAAAGCGCAAATAGCATTCGCGACATAATAAAAACTGCAATTTTTTACTGTAATATTTGTGCAATTACCGGTTATACGCACGCAGGGTGACGGTGACCCGTCGTGCACGGTCCAATCAAGAGAAGAGCCGTCATCGGGATCATTATAGCGGAATTCCAGGCCGCTGATAACGATATCATGCCGGTCAACAATATTTACCGGAAAGCGGACCTGCGCCACTTCATAAGCCGCGTTATTGGGGTCAAGCCCTCCCGGAGGGTAAAGGTAAAGACGCCCCGCCTTATTGCCGTTATAGTTATAGAAGTATTCTCCGGGAGCATCAAGGAATTTTGCGGCATTTTCTATCATAAAATGTACTTTTGCGCGCGGGATACGGCTGTAAACAGTTGGGTGAAAAGACCTGGCAGTTATAGAGCCGGTAACGGGATCATACTTCCATCTGTCGAAGTTCTGCGTGGCAGCGCCCATCAGAAAATCGCGTTCGGTCCAGATAAAGGCGCCCTCCAATAAATTCTTGTCGCCCAGGCCTATCAGGACCGGAGAAGTCAGAGTTCCCATTTTTTTATTTTCGTCATACTTGTAGGCGCTCCAGACAGGCCAGTTTTTCACCGGATTGTCAGGATCGGAAAGGTCATAATTGGGTTCCCGGGCAATATGCAGGCGTTCGACCTTGTCACCGTTTATCTGCCAGATAGCGGAAAATTTTGCACCATTTGGATCCGGATCATAGTCCTTACCGGGGTCCAGGTACCAGACGTTCTCGGGTTTGGGTATCCCCGGAGCTTCAACGGAACTGCCCTTCCTCCAGCCCCCGGTTATCCTGGTGGAGCCGTAGAAAAGCCCTGCTCCCTTGCCCCAACCGGGTTCAGAAGTTAAGCGTATGGGGTTACCGGGCAGGCCGGATTCTACTGCCTTCAACCCGCCGCGATAGATTACACCGCCCTTGAAAATATAGGTCTGAATGCCCTTGCAGGCTTTGGCTTGTCCCGCCGCATTTTCATCCCAAGGATGGTGTTTCCAGGCGGTTTGCTTCATCTTTCCATCTTTCGAATCATCACCGTCTTTAAAATCTATATAGCGCGCTGAAGCGCCTTTTTCAAAAACAAAGGGTTTGGGCGCCCATTCGAGAGCCCCATTTGGCAGGACCCTGGCCTGCGGCTCCTGCCAGGGAAAAACCGCCGCGGACTGTTCTGTGGCGGCCGGAACCCCGTTGAAAGAGCTGCAACAAACCGCGCTAAGCAATGTCCCCGCTATTATCGCAGGCAAAATATTCCTGTTTTTTCTCACTGAGCCCCCGACTAGAAAATTGTCATTTACCGGGTACGGCCGCCTTTTTCTTATTCTTTTCTTCTTCAACTGCGGATTTAATTTTTTTTATGAGAGCGTCCAGACTTGCTTTTGCGTCTTTGTCAAGTTTCAGGTCGCTTAAAAAATCAAAGTTGGTATTTACTTTTTTTCTTTTCTTGTAAAGTTCATCCGGGTCACCTTTTGTGATCTCCGCCGCGGCGCAGACGGAGATGACCTCGTCCTTGTTGGTCCCTTTGTTTCTTAAAAGTTCAAGAACTTTATCCTTGGGAATACCGGTATTATTACTTACCGCCTCGGCGACCGGCCCCGAAGGATCGGAAGTTTTGCTGCTGGCTCCGCCGGTTAGTTTTGCATCTGCTTCACCCGCAAGAACAAAGAGTTTCTTTTCCCGTTCCTGCCACTCGAGGGCAAACCACTCCTCGCCTTTTTGGGCTTCTTCTGCTCTCAAGGTACGGGCCGGACCGTCCCAGAAGCCGGGCAGCTTTTTTCCGGCCTTTACCAGCATTCCCCATATATTTTCTTGTGGATTTCGACTTCCCGGAGCGACTCCCACCAGTTTACGGTCTTCGTCGTTGTTCCAGGCAGTCTTCCACATCGCGCGGTGATGCTCATCAAGTGCCTCCTGACTCCGCTTGGCCAGATCCGAACCAAGTTTGGATTTCTTTGTTCCGTCCAGCAGTGCATCTTCCAGAAAGATCCTCGCCTCGCATACCTGTACCCCTTCTTTAAGAGACTCCAAACGCGCCGTAGATACTGTGCTCTCCGGCCCGGGGGCAAGAAACCAATCGCCTATATCCAGGTTGCGCCAGTTGTTTTCCGGATACCGCGAAAATACCGGCCCGCCGCGCCCGCCTTTCTTATCTTTCACTGCATACCAGAATTCTGCTGACAACCGCCCAAGCCCGCGCTGGCCTCCGGTAATATTAAAGACCGGGGCCTCCCGTACAGCCAAACAGGAATACGCATTCATTACAAATCTATCGTAAGCTGAAATCAACGCCGGACCCTTCCAGCCGTACAGCCGTCCTTTTTCCGTGCTTACATTGTACACTAGATCATAAACGAAGGCGGCATAAGCGATATCGGAAATCTTATATAGTCCTTTTTTCCCTATTAATACATCCTGGGCGGAGCCGGCGTGGCCATGAATAGCCCAGCCCATATCTCCCGCAATATCCTTCCAGAAAGTCACTTCCTCTTTGCTGGGCCAAAGGTCAGGCATTATTCCCAGCATCGCGGTCTTTTCTATTTCCCGCTTTTTCATCCTTTTCATCACTTCCGTAAACATCGGCTGCCACAGGGACTTACTCGCCGGGTCTTCATAGCGGGGAAGGGTTATTGTACTCGTGCTATTTGTCACAGGGTCCAGAGCCGTCACACGGGCTCCTTTTCCAAGCAGGTCTTGCCGGGTTTTACCAGTGGCGTTATTCTTATCCCACAGCCCTCTTTCCAGTGACTTTGCAGACATACATATATCCCAGACCAAAAAAATGACCTGTTTCGGCTTGCCCAGATTCTTCTCGGCTGAGTCCAAATATCTATCAAGAATGGTATAGTCATAATTATAACTGTTCGTACCCTTTTTAACCCAGCGCACCATAGTCTGCTCATTGCCAAAATTAGTCCGGCAGATAAGCGGCACATAAACAACCCGGCTGCCGGTGCCGCTTAAGAGCTTGAAAGATTTGTCAATAAGTTTCCAGTGCTTTTCAGACCAAAGAGGAACATCATATTCGACAGCCAGAGAATCAGGGGATTGAATAAAGTCCGTAAAGGTGCGGTAATCCTGCGAATCAGGCATCGTCCAGTCCTCGACCTCCATATTAATTTTCACTCTGACCGAAGAACCTTCCGCCTGAACATTTACCTCGCCGGTATAGATTCCCGCACTCGCATCTTTTGGCACAGTAACAGTTACCCATACAGGCACCACCGTCCGGCCCTTTACGGGAGACGCATCCTGAGGAGTTTCCAAAAGAATATCGGCGCCTGCAGGTTCTCTGCCGCCATGTACATCCCAAAATTTTCCGTAGCGAATTTGTATATTTTGCGCCGGAATAGTGCCGTCTTTTCCGGTCAAAACACCCGCAGAGGCCTTTATTCCCTTAACCGCACCGTTGGATTCAATAACTATTTTGCCGGAAAAACTGCCGTTTCTGGCGCCAACCAGGGTAACAGGCTTTAACTCTTTAACCGCTTTTAGAGACAGCTCATTGGATACAATATCACTGGTCCAGAACTTGACCTCCGCCGCTAACTTACCCGGAAAAACGCTCCCCAGTATTACCAGCGCTGCGGCCAGTTTGAATATTGCTTTTTTCATTAAATAGATCCTCCCGGTTCAATATTTACTTTTTATTCTTTTTCTCTTCTATAGAACCTTTTATTGTTTTAACGAGCGCATCTAATTTAACTTTTGTTTCTTTGTCAAGTTTCAGATCGCTCAAAAAATCATAGTTAGTATTTACTTTCTTTCTTTTCTTGTAAAGTTCATCCGGATCCCCTTTTGTGATTTCCGCAGCCGCACAGACGGAGATGATCTCGTCCCTGTTGGTCCCCTTATTTCTTAAAAGTTCAAGGACTTTTTCCCTGGGAATACTAGTATTTTTGCTTATCACCTCGGCGACCGGCCCCGAAGAATCAGAAGACCTGCTGCTGGCTCCACCGGTCAGTTTTGCATCCGCTTCGCCCGCAAGATCAAAGAGCTTTTTTTCTCTGTCCTGCCATCCGACGGCAAAGATCTCTCCGCCTTTTCGTGCCTCATCGGCGCGCAAAGTATTTGAAGGACCGTCCCAGTATCCCGGCATCTTCTTGCCGGCCTTCACCAGGCCAAACCACAGCGCTTCCGGCGGATTACGGCAGTTGCCTTCCGTTTTACCTACAAGTTTCAGATCTTCGTCGTTACTCCAAACACTCTTCCACATTGCACGGTGCTGTTCGTCGAGGCCTTCCTGGCTCCGCTTGGCCAGGTCCGAACCAAGTTTTGCCTTCTTGTTTGCGTCCAGCAGTGCGTCTTCCAAAAATATCCTCGCTTCACAAACCTGTACTCCCTCTTTAAGAGACTCCAGCCGCGCCGTAGACAATGCGCCGTCCGGGCCGGGGGCAAGAAACCAATCTCCTATGTCCAGGTTCCTCCAGTTATTTTCCGGGTAACGCATAAACACAGAGCCTCCGCGCGCGCCGGTCTTGTCTTTCACAGCATACCAAAATTCTGCTGATAACCGTCCAAGTCCGCGCTGCCCCCCGGTAATATTAAAGGCCGGAGCCTCCCTTATGCCGCAGCAGGAAGTCTGATTCATTACAAATCTATCGTAAGCCGAAAGCAGGGCCGGTATCTTCCAGCCATACAGCCTTCCTTTGTCCGGATTAACATTGTAAACCAGATTATATACAAAGGCGGCGTAGCCGATATCAGCGATTTTATATAAGCCCTTGTTTCCTATCATAACATCGTTTGCAGCGCCGGCATGGCCGTGAATAGCCCAGGCCAGCCCTCCCGACACATCATTCCAGAAAGTCACTTCCTCTTTGCTGGGCCAAATGTCAGGCATAATACCAAGCATCAGGTTCTTTTCAAGCTCGCGCTTTTTCATTCTTTTCAGAACTTCCGTGAACATCGGCTGCCAGAGTGACTTACTCGCCGGGTCTTCATAGCGGGGAAGGGTCAGTGTACTTGTGCTATTTGTCCCGGGGTCCAAAGCCGTAACTCGGGCGCCTTTTCCCAATAATTGCTGGCGGCTTTCTGTGACTGCTTTACCTTTATCCGGCGCATATGTATTTATACCTCCGGACAAGGACTTGGTTGACATGCTGATATCCCAGACCAAAATAATAATCTGTTTGGGCTTCCCCAGGTTCTTTTCGGCTGAGTCCAGGTACCTGTCAAGTACGGTATAGTCATAATCATAACTATTCGCGCCCTTTTTTATCCAGCGGACCATCGTCTGCTCATTTCCAAAATTAGTCCGGCATATTAGCGGGACATATACAACCCGGCTGCCGGTGCCGCTTAGGAGGCGGAAAGAACGGTCAATAAGTTTCCAGTGTTTTTCAGACCAGAGAGGAACATTATATTCAACGGCCAGAGAATCAGGAGACTGCACAAAATCGGTAAAAGTACGGTAGTCCTGCGAGTCAGGCATAGTCCAATCCGAAACCTCAAGGTTCAGTTTAACTCTTGCCGAGGCGCCGTCCGCCTGAACATTAACCTCGCCGGTATATGTACCCGCGCTTGCGTCTTTTGGAACAGTAACTGTGACCCATACCGGGACTACCGCGTGGCCCTTTATTGGAGCCGCTTCCACAGGAGTTTCCATAAGAATATCGGCGCCTTTAGGTTCCCTGCTGCCGTTATTATCCCAAAATTTTCCGTACCGGATCTGTATATTTTGAGCAGGAATATTTCCGTCTTTTCCGGTCAAAGCGCCCGCGGCGGCCTTAACACTCTTTATGTTATCGGAAGACTCTACTACGATCTTACCCGAGAAGCTGCCGTTACGGGCCCCTACCAGGGTAACCGGCTTTAACTCTTTAACAGCTTTCAAAGACAGCTCATCGGACACGACATCACTGGTCCAGATCTTGACCTCCGCAGCTAACTTAACCGGTAGAATGATACTCAGCACTACCAGTACCGCACCCAGATCATATACTGCTTTTTTCATTAATACCTCCTGAAAAAATATCTTTAACTAAAAACCCCAAACCAAATCAAAAACCATTTAAATATCACAGCATTTTTGTTTTATGTTTATTTTTTTGTCTTTTTTGTTTCAAATTTTGAATTTTATTTTTGCTATTTTTTCGCAAAAATACTCTATAGTCTCAGGTGAAGTTTCCGCGGTCAGATAGGTCGTGCTGAAAATAAAATTCCCGTTTTTTCCGGCTGCGTCATATTGTTCGTTTATTCTCTTTTCTATGGCAGGGCGGTCATCACAGATGGTTTCCTGTTCTCCTGTCCAGCCGGTGAGGGTTATATTATTGCCGACAATTTTCCGGAATTCAGAAAGATCGCTAGAGTACCCGCGCCTCGGTTGTTCCACGCAGAGGCAATCAATACCGGCATCAGCCAGCCATTTAGCCAAAGGCAGGCAGTCATTTAAGAACCAAACCATGCTGAAGACCCCGGCTTTCTTACACTCCGCGGCAATCCGGCGATAATAAGGAAAACACATCTCGTGCCAGTCGGAAGGCGCTATCATATCCGCCCCCTCAAAATAAGCATTGAACCTCAGCGCGTTTGCGCCGGCTTTGGACATAAAGGGAATGCGGCGTATTACCTTTTCCGCTTCAAGTTCCAGAGCGGTACGGAATAATTTTCTATCTTCAGCAAATACCATGAAAGCGCGTTCCATATCACCCAGCCGCCAAACAGTTGACGGGAAAGGCATACCCGCACACTCTGCGTAAAATACATCCGGACCTATTTTCTCCCTGACCAGTTTTGTCCGAAGAGCCGGCTTTGAAACCGACTCCTCCGTTAGTTGTTTCATCTCTTCCTGAATTTTTTCCAATGAGGGGATTGTTACTTCCTTTTCCGATTTTTCTTCGGTTACATCCTTAAAATCCGGGCCGCTCCAGATGTGCATCTCTTTTGGCACCTGCCACTCCCGGCCTTTTTTTGCGTCAATAACAATCCGTCTTCCTTCTTTGTTTACAAGGAGTTTCCCCGGGTCCATAGCCCTGTTAAATGACGGCGACAAGCCGTCCTGAAGAGGAAAGCGTTTATGAAAGGCAAAAAGCGCGTCAAGAACTTCATCAAAAGGCCTATAGTACCAGTCATAATAATCCCAGCCCGCCGCAAGTGCCTGGAACGAATCATCCGTAGACAAAAGAATAGGCGTCCGATCCGGTTTCCCATGCAAAAGCGCAGTTTCTAATCTTTGATACTTGAGATTCGAATCTATATTGGGTTTTTCTGCCATAGCTTTCTCCATCTAGAACGATTTCACAGATTAAACAACGGCAAGGGACAAGGTACAAGCGCCAAGAAAACACGCCAAAAAACATTTCTTCCCGTAAGTGTTATCTTTGATAACAGCGCAAATCTTAACACCTTTGTCAATCCTCTTCTCAGCTTCCTTGACATTATGAATAACCGCCTTTATATCTACCTCAACCCGGGTTTGCTCCAAAGGGTTGATTATAGCAAATTAATTCGAATCATAGAAGCACGCAGTTTGTTTGTCTGATTGTTTAATAGTTATATCCTTTGCATGGTTATCTATTCCCTGCTTACCGCGACCATATGGACGGTTTTGCCCAGGGTTTTTTTCTGACTTGGGCCGCGATCTCTTTCTGATATTTCGCAAAATCCTTCGGAAAACCCCTGTAAGTTTTAACAGCTTTTTTTACTATGGCTACGGCTTTGTCAGCATCCGAGGACTTGAGGCAGGATCTTATTCCGGTGTGCTGGAAATCTTTGTCCATAAGCCAGGGCAATGCTACCGCCATTTTGTTAAGCTTTCCATAATTGTTTTTGGGATACGACATAGGAAGATCTTTTTTATTCCTTGGGTCATAAGAGCTATCCAACCCGAGGATCCTCATTCCGGCAAGTACGATTATATCTTCGCCGGCGGAATAACCAAGGCTCTTTTTGCACTCAGCATCAGGAAAAAGTTTGTCATAAGGATTAAAGTGTGCAACAACACGGCCGGTCTCCTGAAAATAATCACGGATCAGCGACATTAACATAAAACTATTTGGACCATGCGAGGCGACCAGGACTATCTTTTTAAAACCGTTTTTATAGATCGCATTTACCACCTCTTTCAGGTAGGCCGTGGTTGCGCCTATGGAAATATTTACGGTACCGGGCCAGTCAGCTGTGGCTCCGGGATAAGTGTAGTAAACAGGAGGAAAGACCAGACATTTCCATTCTTCGGCCAGCAGAAGAGAAAAACCCCAGTCAATAAAAGTATCACAGGCAACAGGAATATTCGGACCATGCATTTCAAAGCAGCCAACCGGAAGTATCACCAGGTCATTTTTCCTCATATACTCGGAAATTGCCTTAGAACCCAAAAGATCCATGCGGTATTTGCTGTACGGAACCACGTTACCTCCTTGAAAAGTTTGTTTTTAGCTATCAATTTACTGAAATATCTTCTACCCTGCTGTTTAGGATAAATATTGACAGGTCTCTACTTTAACTGCAAACACGAATCTACCGGCATTTACCGCCTTCCCTCTTATTTTTTTCTTTTCTTCTTCCAGCGCATTTTTAAGTTTTTTTATGAGAGCATCCAAAGCCGCTTTTGCTTCTTTCTCAAGTTTCAAGTCCGCTAAAAACTCAAAAGTGGTGTTTACTTTTTTCCTTTTCTTAAACAATTCCTCCGGCTCCATTTTTGTTATTCCCGCGGCGGCGCAGACCGTAAGGACATCGTTAATGCTGATACCTTTGTTCTTTAAAAGTTCAAGGACCGTTTTTTGAGAGAAGTCCTGATGACCATTGCTTTCAGAAATTTATCCGTATTTTCAAACATTACGGGCTCCTAAACAAGATTAATTTCTATTGGTTCAACGCCTTCCCGGGAAGTTTCGGTTCAAGTTTAGAAAGATCCACATTAAACTGGGTCAATATAGTGGGCACAATATCGGCCTGGGTACCGTTCTTATGAACTGTTTTGTCATTTGTAGCCAAAAAAATATCCGGGGCATCCATATGAGTTTTTTGGCCTTTATCGAAACCGTGATCGGCCGTTACATATATAAGTGTTTTATTGTAGAGCTTTAATTCTTTGAGTTTTTCAATGAGCTTTCCTATCCAGGCATCCTCGATAGTGAATGCGGCTTCATAGGCAGGAGAGTTTTCCCCAAAAGTATGGCCCATCGAATCTGTATCTTTAAAATGCAGGAACATAAAAAACCTTTGATCCTTGAATCTCTGTATTAAGCTCAGCCCTTTCCCCGCAACCAAATCCGCGGATTTATAATCATCTCCAAACCAGAAATCTATGTTCTTTTTTGCGTTTATGTAAGGCTGGGTCATATTTCCCCACCATTCCCCTTTTTCACTTTCCGTGAACTCGACAGGGCTGCGCGAGCCCATATAGCCCGCTTTCCCCATTACCATGATAGTAACAATATTATCCTTCCCCAGAGCTTTTTCCAACCGCTCTCCGATAGTATATCCTTCAGGAATAGCGTCATATTTTGGGTTGGTATAAACATTGGTAATTTCTTTAGGAAGCCCGGTCAGCATTTCGGCATGGCCCGGCCCGGTCTCGGTCTGATGACCTTCAACCTTTATTTCAACAAGCGCGCCGTTTTCTTTCATCCCTTTTATTGCCGGCAGTTTGCCTTCCGCAAGCATGGAATACAGGCGTTCCCTGCGCGCGCCGTCAAGCGAGATCAAGATCGCGTTAAAGGTCTCTGCGGAAACCGCGGTTACGATGACCAGCCACAGAAGCACAGACCCTGTCAATTTTCTCAGCATGTTTTTACTCCTCTTTTAGAATTTTCTCTGCCCACCCGGGCGATTTTTTAAACAAAATATCTTCCGGAGATCACGGACTTTTCTAACTTTATGGACATTATTTTCCTTTGTTGATTATTACCCTGACCGGCCCGTCCTTCACTATGACCTCTTTTTCTTGAGGTTTTCCGTCCCGGCCAAACCACTTAACGGTTACCGGTCCTGCGTCGGGCAGCCCGACAAAAGCGCCTGCGTCACCGGCTTTTACCGTCCATGCCCCGAAACACCGTTTATCTCTCCACATAGTTATGGTCAGCGGCCCCGTAATATCTCCTGCCGGTGAAAGTCCGGCGGTAACAGAAAGCCCCTTGTTCTCGACCTTACGCGTAAAAAGCCAGAGTTCTCCGTTCTTTAACGCCGCTACCGCATCCAGAGCTCCATCTCCGTTGGCGTCCAGCGCGCATATCTTTTGCTGCCCATCAGCGCAGGGCGGGAAAATAATAGACGGGTCCATTTCCCGGCCGTGCCCGAAACTCCTGAAACCCCTGTTAAAGAATAATTGATTGGAAATATTTAAATATGAGATCAGGATATCCTGGCGCCCGTCGTTGTTAAAATCGCCCACCAGCACATCCGTTCCGTCCTCTTTGGCTATATAGTAGATCTCCCCGGCCAGGCTGAGCATATCAATAAATTTTCCCTCACCAAGGTTTTGCCAGAGCCGGCACTTCTCTTCTCCGGTAGCAACAACAATATCCGGCAGGCCGTCCGCGTCAAAATCACCCAGGCAGACGCTGCTTGCTTTTGGAACGCCAATCTGGGTGGCTGCCGGCCCATTGAATTTTAACAGGCCGGTCCCTTTGTAAAAAAGCCCGCCTGAAGTAAAAAGCTGGATAATGTCAATAATCCCGTCGTTATCAAGATCCGCAGCCAGACAGCGGCCGCCTTCACCAAAATCTTTTCCCGGGAACAGTCCTTCTACGAGAAGTTCAGTTTTGACACTCCCGTCTGCCTGCGGGTATAAAAGGACCGGAGAAGCTCCGGTGCCGGCCAAAAGCACCGGCTTCGTTTTGTCACCGGAATCCATTACCGCCAGCGAAACACAGCCCCCGTCAAGAACCGGGCTTGTTTTCAAAACTTTCTTTTCAAAAGTCCCGTCCGCTTTTTGAAAAAATATGCTTAATTCCTTGCCGTTCCAGCTCGCCAGGTCCGGTTTTCCGTCATTATTAAGATCTCCCCAGGCATAGACCGAGGAGACAGATTTCAAACCGGTCTTTGCCGTGATATCCTCAAAGGTTTTGCCGTTATTCCTGAATATCCGGTCCCCGCTTTCACAGGCCGCAAAAATATCAGCCTTACCGTTATCCAGAAGATCTACGGCTATAAGAGAATTCACTTTCCCTGTCAATTTTCCGATCTGGGTCTTCTCGCCCCATTCCGCGCCCACTACCGGCGGGACAGTTGCATCGGGATCCGCAAGAATATATTCTATGGCCCGCGCCAGCATGTCCGTTCCTCCGGCCCAGGTGCCAAGCAGGTAATTCTCAGTTTTTTCCATGTCCCAGGAACTGCCCGCGGTCTTTTTAAAGCCCGCCCACTGCCAATCCGCGTCCTTATACGCAAAGTGAAGGAAGCCCACGGCTTTTTCCCCGAGGCCTTCCACCGAAATATTCTCCACCTTGAAAATACCGATAAAAAAAACGGCCTGTTTTTGTCCGTCCTTTATTCTGTTGATAAAATCCTCACCCTGCGCATCAATTGAAGCTGCCCCTATGTTCAAGGTAATTTCCTTGTCTTTAGTATCCCCTTTAAATACTTTCTGAATGGACGCAACTGCTTTGCCGTCCTTATCCACGCTCTTAAATTCCAGCAGCAGGACCAGGTCGGATTGTTTGACTATATCTACAGGGGTAAAATTTGGATTAATGAACGCCCTCCCTGTGCCACAAAAAAGAACCAGGGCCAGGATCCCAAAAATAACAGATCTGACCCGGAACTTTTCTTTCAACTGCCGCGCCTTTTTACAGAAATAACTCATAGCTCTCTCCTTTGAAAATAATTACCGGCACACCGGTTCCGCTATTTTGCCAGTGGTAAAATATCTTTTTCGGTAAGCCCAACTTTGTTTATAAACGGTTCCATCTTCATCAGCGCCTGCTGTCCCGCAGGGCCGTGAGCATCGCTGCCAAAGGTGAACTTGCACCCGGCCTTCCGGGCGGTAGTCACAAATCTTTCGGCCTCTTCCGGCGGCAGCCTGCCAATAGCGGCCCAGTTCAGCTCAATAGCCACGTTGTTTTTTGCGGCCGTGCTGAAAACATCAAATAATTCGGCACTGGAAATGGAACTGAACACGCTTTGATAAAGCCCGCCTAACTGCCCGAAGAGCGCAAAGGGATGGGCAATTATATCAGGGATACCGCTTTTAACGCCGGAGAGGAACATTTTAAGCAGATGCTCCGCGATAGCGCGCGGGGCATAACTCACCGGTTTTTCAAAATCGTCCAGGTGAATATGGCTGCACGACAAAAGGACATAATCCAGGGTCTTCGCGTAGGCTGCGGTTATGCTGAATTTCCCGGGAGCCGCGGTATCAGCTTCACAGCCGACCAGCACGCGCAGTTTTGTTTTGAGGGGCGCAAGGTCCTGTTTTAGTTTTGTGATCTGAGACCCGTCCTGGGGCTTGTACCAGTCACTTGCGGGAATACCCGGATTCGTCCACAGGTGATCCGCGAAGCCGATAGTTTTTAGCCCCATATTTTCAGCCAGAGGAATAATATGCTTTGGTATTTGAAGTTGTTTTTCCGAACAGCAGCTTGAAAGGTAGGTATGTATGTGCAGATCATGTTCGATCTTAATTTGCTGTTTTGCTATTTCCATGTTCCCGCCGCAAATAGAAGCATTGACCCCTCCGCTGTATGTCGGGAAACTATTACAAACAGTTCTCGACCGGCCCTGTATAGAACAACATATTCAGGAATATTATAGCAAAATGACAGGTCTATTTATATCATTAAGTATTCTCTGAAAAGGACAACAGAATAATAGACAGGACAGCATTTTAGCAGTTGCCTATTTCACCAGGCCCGTAAAGCTCTTATTTATATTCCGCTATAAGCATTTTTATTGTTGCCGGAGCTTTTTTTGCGCGTACCTTGAGGCAGGAAATTATATCATTTTTTTCTTTGGAACACCTTAAAATAATTTTAATGCGGGCTCTGCCTGTGCTTTATTAATTCTCTGAGCCGGGAGGATATTTTTACCGCGGGACAAACAATAAACAGGAGACTGAGCCTGCGCAAGACAGCGCTTTTTGACAACAAAACAGCAAACCGCGGGCTTAATCTATAATATACCGAGACCAGCAGCCTTCCGGCGGGACTTTTTAAAAGCAGCTTATCCCTGAAAAGACGGAGCTCAAGCACATAGGGATGGTTACGAGTTCCCATGGTCGCAGCCGCCACATAACAGCCTTTTTTACCTTTTTTTCTGCCGTCTTTATACTCACTTTCTTCTATTATTTGTCCGCTCTCATCATAGGCCCTGCAAAGGCCTTCCGGCCTGCCGTCCTTATAATTAATTTCCTCTTCCAGCTGCCCGCTCTCATAGTATTTATTTGCCGCCCCTTCTTTTTTCCCGTTCTTATAATTACCGGCCTCTTTTATTTTTCCGCTTTCATAATATAACTTTGTTTCCCCTTCCCTGGCCCCGCCCGCATAATTACTTTCTTCCAGCAAGCCGCCGCTTTCGTGGTAGAGCCTGGTAAGGCCTTCCTGCTTGCCGTTGCAGTAATTGATCTCTATTTCCGTTTTCCCGTTCTCATGGCAGATCCTGTTGACTCCCTCCTGCCTGCCGTTTTTCCAGCTGCTTTCCCCCCATAATTTTCCACTTTCAAAATAGGACCTTGTCAGGCCGTCCTGCTGTCCGTCCCTGTAATTTTTTTCCACCCGCAGCTGCCCGCTTTTATAGTATTCTTTTTTCAGGCCGTCCGGTTTTCCTTCCTTATAATTGCTTTCTTCCTGGAGTTTTCCGTTATCGTAGTACAGTTTATGCGATCCTTCCCTTTTCCCGTCCCTGGAGTTACTTTCCACCCGTATCTGCCCGTTCTCAGAATAGATCCTGGTCGAGACCTCCTTACCTCCTACATAATCAACTTCCTCCTCCAGTTTTCCGCTCTCATAATAAACTCTGGTTAGCCCTTCTTTTTTTCCGTTTTTATAATTAATTTCTTCTTCTACCTGCCCGTCTGCATAGTATATCTTTTCTATTCCTTCTTTTTTTCCGTCCTTAAAAATACTTTCCTCTTCCAATTTTCCGTTTTCACGATATATTTTCGTGAGCCCTTCCTGAACGCCGTTCTCATACCCGGCCTCTATTCTTAACTTTCCGCTTTCAAAATAAGTATTCCTGATCTCTCCCATATTTCCCCCTTGCCAAGGTTCGCTTTCAGAAAGTACTTTTTTTTCAGAAGAAATTCACCGGCTTATTTAAACAGCCAAACCGTATCAAGCAACAACATTGAAAAAGGAGTAACCTTAATTTAATTGTACCACCTTTTTCTATTAAAGCAACATTAGTTAATTAATTTCCGGAGAAAGCGTTTAGGCTGCTATTTCACCTTTACTTTTAAGCTTAAAACGGTTTTCCGTTATCGGGGGGAACCTGAAAATACGGCAGAGGCATTCCAGGACTGGTTTTTATAAAGGTGATATTTTTGGAGGAGTTCTCTACCTGTAGGCCGCTTCAAGCATTTCAAACACTTTCAGTTCCGGAAGTTCGGCCTCCATAAAACCGTCCTTTCCGTTCTTGAAGCTCATTCTCTTTTTCCCGGGTAAAAGAAAAAGACCGCAAAACTTTTTTCCCTGCGGGGGCTTGAGCCTGAACTTAATTTTGCGTACCGGGAGCACAGGCGTTTTCTCCTGGTAATTTAAGAACCCGATATTTATACTGTTGTTTTCCTTCCGGTCAAATAACGATACCCAGACATCCTGATGGGTATCCGTATGGAAAGAAAACCCGTCTCTTGCAAGTGATCTTATTATCCCGGAAAATAATTTATAATTCGCCTCTGAATCAACGCTTTCGATATCGGCAGCCGAGTAGATCGAGTTCCCTTTTCCGTAACGGTTTTGGACCATAAAAGGAATTTCCGTGTCCTGCCAGGGCGGCCAGCTGTGAATACTCGCCCATTTCTTATCAAATACACTGCCGTCCGCGGTATTGCAATAGGACAGAGTCAATTTTCCCAGCACTTTACCTTCCACGCCCGGCTTTAGCAGCACCGTTTTCAGGTACGGTTCCAAAGAAAGCGTAAAATGACTGACATACTTTTGCGGCAGGAGCAAACGTTTTGTCTCTTTGGCAGAAGGCCTGAAATATACCATGCTGCCCGCGTCTTCCTTATTATAATGGCACCCAAAAACATCAGACAGCATAAAATCCCCCGGCCTATTTCCGTAAGTATCAGTCACCGAGGTCATCCTGCTGGCATAAATACTCCCGCCATTCCTGACATACTGCCTGAAAGCTTCCGCTTCTTCACGGGTCATCCTTAGAATATTCGGCAGGATAACAACCTTATACTCGCCCAGTTTTGCAAGCTGCCGCTCCGTTATTACTCCAAACGGCAGGTGCGCTTTTTGCAGGAATTTAACAGCACCCCGAACAGCCTGGATATGCGGATAATTACCGTTTCCGGGCGCGCTCGTAATTTTCAGGCCGTTTTCCCGGAAATCCATTTTTGAATTATCGGAAAAATATACCGCGATGTCCTCGACCGGCCGGCCGCCCAGGAACGGTTCGTACACTTTTGTTTTATCGTAAATCGCCCTGAACCTGCGATAATTCCCGGGATTTACGGTTCCTTGAGGATCAATAGCATCTATAAACATAAAAGCGGAACTAAAAAGCGTTGAGGCGAAGGCCTGTATCTCCATTTCTTCCTTACTTTTTAAGCGTACATGGTCATTCAGGCTTACATTGGCCGTAGTCGCGAACTCTACCGGCATGTTTTCAGTAAGATTAAGCATGAGCTTGCTGACAAGCAGCTGTTCGATCGGATCCCCGTAGAAGTCCCCTCCCAAAAAATCATGATATTTTGCCGATCTGAGTGTCAGGCCGTGATACCAGTTTGAAAACGCGGTTGCAAAATTAAAATAGACCGAAATTTCCGGGTTTTTGCTCTTAACAAAATCAGAAACCTGGCCTATAAATTCACACATCCAGTTTTCCCGGAGTTGTACAAACCTGCTCCATAAAGGATCAAGCCAATTGACCTCTTCCGGTATTTTTCTACCTGTCTCCATTTTAAACTTTTCCCTGCAGCTTTTACACAGGCATATTGCCGGCCAGAAGGACATATCGAAAAAGAACCCGTTAAATTTGTAGCCGGAGATCATTTCGTTTATCTGGCTTAAAACAAAAGCCCTGTAGCCGGGATTATTAGGACAGCAGATCCCGTAACGATTGTATTTTTTCGGGCCTGCTTTGGCGGGGATAATTCTCCAGCCCGGATGTTTTAAAAATGCCCAGTTGTTGAAGACCAGGCTGTAATAGATATTTGTGCCCAGGCCGGCTTTATCCAGCTCTCTTATGGTAAGGCCGAGGTTGTCTTTGTTTTTTAATCCGGCATGCATTCTGCCGTTTTTCACGGGCCAGTAACACAAGCCCGTATGCGCCTGGGCATAGAACATTACGGAGGAAAGTCCGGCTTTTTTATAAAGCTTTACAAGCTGCCCGGGCTTATATCTTGAAAGGAATTTTTTATTCCAATCAGGAATATGCATATCAAGCAGGAGCCGCCGAAACCCTTTCTGATACCATTTTTTAGTTTGCAAATGCAAGAACTGCTCCTCTCGCCGGCTTATTGCGCGGGCGGAACCGAGTTTTTGGAATTTATCAGAACCTCAAAGCCCCCGCTGCGGTTACCTTGAAGCGTTGAGGCTTCAAATTTCCCCTTTCCGGCTTCCCACTTCCAGCTGTCGGTAAAGCCCTTTCCGCTAACTGTGATCACAGCTTTTTCCGCGTTCTCGGGAGCAAAGGTTAATTTAAGTTCTTCATTATGCCAGGGGTTGTAGACGCTGACAAACCGTACGGCTGTTTTCGCCGCGGCCGTGGCCTGGAGCTGCTGCCAGTTCAAAAGTTTACTGTGGTCATTGGCGGTCGAAACACCTATAACGGCCTTGAATTCCGAGTCCGACAGCAACTGAAAATCACAATGCCCGTTGTTTTTGCTCAAACTGTAAATATTCTTTCCTTCGTCAACGGCGGCCAGTTTTGCCCCTTGCATCAGCCAGGTTATCTCCACCGGTTCAGGGGCTCTTATATCGTCCAAAACAAGAATGTAGCCGCCTTTGACCCAAACAAAACTGCGGCGGAAGCGGTCCAGAGCCGGCCTGCTTTTTTTGGTACCGGGATCACGATATACCTCGTAAGAACCTGAGGCCTCCCCTTCGGAAACTACCACCTCCCCAGCATCTTTCCAAGCCGTTATTACGCCCATTTTTGTCATATCATCGTTCGAGGGCTGCCACCACTCATCACCTTCGGGGCGGCCTTTCGGCGTCTGCCCCAACCCGTTTACAAGCACAGTATTGTTTCCGGCGGATAGCTTTCCGGGCTTGAGCGGATAGCGGTTTGTTTCCGCAAGGTATGAACCGTCGCCTAATATTGTAAAGGAATTGGCATCCGGATGGTCATGCGCCACATTTATATAAGGGAACTTACCGTCTTCGGCTTGCTTAACCGGCCGCCAGGAATTTAATTTGTAGCCTCCGGGAGGCCCGCACTTGAACATAGCGGCAACGGCGTTATCTTTCCAGGCTTCCCTTAAGATGGTAATTCCCAGGTCCGGGAAAAAATAGGTCGCAGGCAGCTTGGTGTATTGCCCGCCCTCCAGGCCGGGATCATCGCAAAGCAGGGAAAGCCACGCGTAGTCTTTCACGCCCCACTGGTTCTCCAAAGATTTTAGGTACTGGCGGACGCCGTCCATTAGATCCGCCTGTTTAAAATAAGAGGCAGTTTTAAGATAAAAAGGGTGGATGCTGTTGGCCTTTGTAAAACAATCAGCAAAATAAAAGGCTTCTTTCATTCCGGGTGCCGATTCTTGCAGCGCGAACATGCTTACATTGCGGAAAAAGGGTGCTTCCAGGTGCTTAGTTCCGAAGCATTCGTCCGAGACCTGAAAGGTCAAACCCAGAGCTCCGGAACTTGAGCCGTAGCCGGGGCCTTCATGCTGGCTGCCGTCAGGCGCCAGCCAATCAGCCATGAACTGCAATTCGCCCCGTAATTTTCCGAGGAGCCACTGTTCGTCAGGTTTTCCTTCAGTAGCCGCAACTGCCGCCAGGGTCATGCCCCAATCCCTGAACCACCGGTGATTATACATAGGCACGCCGCGCCAGTAATTTCCACCCGGATTTCTTGCCAGATGCCCGCCGTAGTACATAGCACGGGCATGCTGCCAAAGCACCTGGCGGAATTGTTCCCGGAAAGCAGGCTCAAGGTCGTCATAGATCCAGTCCCAGACCAGAGCCGCACCAACCATGGTAAAAGCAGCCGTAGTATCACTGTTATTTTCGTTGGCGGGTTTCATCTTAAGCAGTTTTTCCATAACCTTTGCGTAAGCTTCAGGAGTATTTTCTATAACCGGCTCGCCGCCTTCCGTCCAGTTTGCCGTGCCTGCCAGCCACTGTAAAAATTCCTTACAACCGGCAAGGGATTTTTTATCCCCGGTCATAAGGTAATGCAGCGCGAGGGTCGGCATTCTAAAAAGCCCCATTTCCTGTCCCCAGGCCGGGCTGGTCTTTCGATCAGAAGGCACAACACATTCGGGCAGCTTGCTTTCAAATTGTTTCCGGTAATCAGCCGCTTTCCCGCTGTTATAGTAAGCCCGCAGCTGCGGAAGCCTTTCGGCTGTTAAGAGCAAACGCGGATGCTTGCCCTGCATTTTCTCCAGAAGTTTTACCTGCGCGCCGGTTGCCTCCGGATCCTTCTCCGGCAGGATAGGAGCAGCACCCAGCCAGGAAGCAGCAGCCAGCAGCATAAAAAATAATTTAAACAGCTTCATATTTCTTTCTCCTTTTGTTTAATTTGCCTGTGTGCACATTATTTCAGAACAGCAGGTTGATTTAACCTTACTTGCAGAGATACACCAATAATCTTTTTACCGCAACATCGATCTCCACGGTCATTACTTTTATTTTCCGCTGGAAATAGTTAAAGGCAATAACGCAGGGGATCGCGACCACCAGGCCGCCTGCGGTCGCAACGAGGGCTTCCGCAATACCTGCCGCCACAATGGCAGGGCCCGCTGAACCTGATTTTGCCAGGTCCTGGAAAGCCTTTATAATACCAACAACAGTTCCAAAAAGGCCGATAAAGGGAGAGGCATTTCCCAGAGTGCCTAAAATACCCATCCAGCTTTCCATTTTTAACCTTTCTTCCATTTTAGTAGACTCCATAAGCTCGAATATATCCGTCCTTTCTCTTTTGCGGTTAATTATGCCGATCTTTACCACATCGGAGACCGGGGACGGATGTTTTTCACAATGGGCAACCGCTTCCTCGAAGGCATTTTTTGCCAGATAGGCCTCTATTCTTTCCATGAACTTATCGGTATCAATTTTACATTTGCGGAGATAAAACCACCTTTCTATGAAAGCGGTCATCGCCAGAATGGAACAAAGCAGCAGGATCACAAGCGTGAAGCTTGATCTGAATACTTCCAGGATATTTATATTCATTTAGCTCCTTTAAATATTGATTTTTTTGATTTTAACATAAAATAAACACTTATTGCAAATATTCTTTAGGGCCCGAAAAACCGATTTGACAGCAGTTTCAAATATAAAAACGGCTACAATTACTCTCCGCTTTTTGTTTCAGTCTTCATATATACTGACGGGTAACTAATTGCTTGTTTCCGCCGCAGCGAAGTTACCTGTATCCTTTCAAAATCACTTGCTTTGCGTTTTTAACTGCGCCTTGATAGATTCGGTCCTGAGTTTTGCCGCGCTGGTCCATTCTTCTTTTCCCGCATTTTTTATTATGTCACCGTATATTTTGATAGCTTCTTCAAACCTGCTGTTTCCTTCGTAGAGCTCCGCGAGCTTTGCCAGCCCCGTAAGCCGCCAAACCCCCGATTTGGGCTCCATTTCAGCCAATTTGACAAGCTCTTTCTCGGCTTCGTCATTTTTATCCTGCTTTAAGAAACATTCCGCAAGCTGGTATTGAACCTCCAGGCTGGCGTCATCGCCGTTCTTTAAAGGATATTTTCTATAGGTTTCCACGGCTGCATCAAATCTTTTTTGTTTTTGGTAAATATTTGCCGCTTCTAAAAGTGAAGGGAGCGCGTTCTGATCGGCCGGGTATTTCTTGTTGAATTCGGAATAAGTCGCCGCCGCTTCTTCTAGCTTGGCCGCTTTTTTATAAGCTAAGGCCATATTGAACATGGCGGCGGAAGCAAATTCGGATTCCGGAAATTTTTTAAGTATTTCCTTATAGGATTCGGCCGCCGCCGCGAACCGCTTAAGATTATAATTGGAGGTTGCCGAATGAAATAAAGCGTCAATGACATATTCATCGGCAGAGAAGTTATTTATGTACCTGCCGTAAGACGAGAGTGCTTCTTCATAGTTTTGCAGTTTATAGTAGGCCTCCGCAAGGAAAAAATGCGCGGTACCCGCGGAGGAAGTTTCCGGATAATCCATAATAACTTTTGTGAGCTCCTCCGCCGCTTTATCATATTTTTTATCATCGTAATACTTGCGGCCGATCTTATATTGTATCTCTCCTGCTATCTTTGAATTCGGATATTTCACGAGCAGGCCTTTCAAGGTGTCTATGGATTCCGAAACAGGGTTTTCCGCCGTGGCTCCGGCAGCGGTAGTCTTTGTCCCCGCCGTTGCCGCCGAGGCAGTATCTCCTTTCTTCTTGGTCGCGGCTTCAAGTGATTCTATAACATCGGCAACCTGGGGATCATCCGGATAAAGCTCAAGATATTTCTTAAATTCCTTCATGGCACTGCCATACTCCTTGGCATTATAATAACTCTGGCCTATTCTAAGCTGCGAGTCCTTTACCCATTTTGACCCGGGGTAATCAGCGGCCAATTTCCTGAATGCCGCGACCGCTTCTGTGTATTTCTGCGCCCGAAAGTAGGTATCAGCGACCTGATAGAGCGCTTCCGGGGCTTTTTTATCGGCCTTAAATTTTTCAACAAGGGTTTCCCAGGACTTAATAGCGGAGCTGTAGTATTCCAGGCGGTAATAACACTGCCCGCTCCGGTAAAGCGCTTCCGGTGCCAGGGCATCTTCCGGGTTATCTTTGGCGTATTTCTCATAGAGATCAAGCGCTTCCAGGTACTTTTTCTGATTAAACAGGCTGCCGGCGATCTCGTACTGCGACTGCGCGACCATCTTATCTTTTACATCTTTAGTTTCTTCGGTATCAAAAGCTTCAAGGACTTTTTTTGTTTCCTTTTCGGCTACATCATACTTGCCCATCGCGTTTGAAACATAAGAAAGGCCCGACTGGGCGTGCACCGCTTCCGGGGTATTCTTAAAATCCCTGCGGACCATTTCAAAAACAAGCTGGGCATCCCTATAAAGCCCCGATCTGAAATAGGCATCCGCGACATAAAGGAACGTACGCGCCCTCCAGACATTATCCGAAGGTTTTAAAGTATTGGCGATGAACTGATAATTGGTTATTATCTGGTCAAAATTGCGCTGTTCATACTCGCTGTCATTTAAGAGACAGAGAGAAGCTTCATACAGATCGGTCGCGGGCATTTTATCCAGCACCATGCCGTAATATTTTGACGAGTCCGCAAATTTTTTCTCTCTGTAATAAGTACCGGCAGTCATGTAAAGCGAGTAGGGAAGCAGTTCATGCCGGTCAAAGTCCCTGTTAAACTGTTCGTAGGCTCCGGCCGCCATGGTAAAAGCCCCTACGGAGTAATAACACCAGCCTATCTTATACTGGGCATAGGGTGCCACTTCTTCTTTAAAATAACCGATCACCACGTTACCGTATTTTACATTGGCTTCACTTAATTTCGACTGTTTTCTTAAAGCTTCCGCTACCAGATAAGCGGAAACAGGGGCCACCTCTGCACCGGCATAGGTTTTACCGGTATCCTCAAATGCTTTTATTGCCTCTTTATAATTTTTTTGAAGAAAATAAGAACACCCGATCTTATAGGAGGCAAACGCTTTGTAGCTGCTGTTCGGGAACTGTTCCATGAACTTTTTGTAGGAATTTATCGCCGAAAAATAATCTGTGTCGAAATAAAAGGATTCCGGGATACAGTAGGAGGCCTTTTCGACATATTCACTCTTGGGAAAATCTACGACTACTTTCCTGTAATTTACTATGGCCGCAAAACTCCTGCCTTTCCGGTCCAGGCACCTGCCGGAATAGTAATAACCTTCCGCAGAATTAACATTCTTGAACCTTTCATACGCCCCATCTATATCGTTCTTAAAATACGCAATAAGGCCGAGAGCAAATTGTACTTTTGCGGTAGGGGCATAGGCCGGGTACATGGAACAAAGCTGCTCCAATATGTTAGCGGCGTCCTCCCATTTTTCCTGTATCAGCAGGCAAAGTGCAATACTATACACGGCTTCACTTTTCAGGTAGGAATCCGGGTAAACATTGGCCAGTTCCCGGAAAGTTTCAATTGCTTTATCATAACTGCCTTTATTATAATAACATTCCGCTATGCGAAAAAGGGCGTCATCGCTAATTTCATTCCTTGAATAACCCGCCACCTTTTGATATTCTTCCATGGCTTTTTCAAAGGTCGGAATAAAAGGCGCTTCTTCCGCCGGTACATTTCCTTTTTCTTCAGTTTTAGGCCTCAAACGCTGTTCGCTTGCCTGTTTCAGAGAATAGGCCTTTACTGCTTCCGTAAAAAGGCATTCTCCCAGCATGAACTGGGCTTTGGGCGCTTTCTCCGCATCCGGAAAATGTTTCAAATACCGCTTATATTCAAAAAAAGAACTCTTTTTATCTTCGTTTTGAATATACAGCTTAGAGGCGATAGTGTATTGCCCTTTCTCGGAAAGCTGAGACTGGGCGGGAGTATCTGCCAGTTTTTCATCTCCCCATAATATAGAAACTCCGAGCATAACCGTTATGACCAATGCTTTTAAGGTATTTTTCATTTTTTATTCCGGCCCTTTATCATTAGTTTTGCAAGCTCTATAAGGTATTATTTATTATACCTTATGGAATATGCATTATCCATTGTTTTTCACTGTATATCCATACGGATATTGGCTCCGGGGACAGCACTTTCTATTTCCACGCTGTCGGCCGCTGTTTCCGTTTTTCCCACCTTGTCAACCAGTTTAAGTTCTATAGTATATCTTCCGTCGGGGACATACCTGCCCTTTTCATCATCCCCGCCCCAATTAATAATTTCAGAAGGCTGCTCGAGGCCGGAAAAGCTTTTTACAAGGCTTCCGGCCCTATTCCTGATATTAAGTTCCCATTTTTTTATCCCGTACCTGCCGGCGCCTTTTAACCTTATTTCGGCGGTTTTATAATTGCCAAACGGGGAGAATTTTTTGGGGGTTACTTCAACTTCAAGCTCAAAAGAGCCGAAAGACCAGATCAAAGATATCCTGTGCGAGAGGCCCAGGCTTTGCGAAGATAGCGCATAATCAATACCGTACCCTTTGTAGCGAAACCCGAGCCCGCCGGTTATTTCGGTTTCATCAATACCGGCTCTTAAGGCGATAAATTCATACGGCGAGTATTCCACACCCCCGTGCAGTTTTACGTCACGGCTGCCTATTTTATCTGCGTCAACGTCTATTATTAATTTGCTGTCAAAGATCTTGAAACTGCTCCCCAGTTTAAATCCGTAGGGATAATTTTCCGGTTCATTTATCAGCCGCAGTTTGGGCGGGATAAGGTTTTCGAAAACAAATCCCAGTGAAACAAAATCAAACGGAGTATACATGCAAGCGACGTCCAGGCCGAAGGCCGTGTCACTGTAAACCCCCAGGGTCTGATTGACGATCTTTAAGCTGCTCCCGGCGCTCAACCGGTCAAAAACAACAATTCCGTAGGATAAGAAGATCGCCAGATCGTTCTCCTCAAAAGTTCCCAGTACCTGATTCGAGATATCCCTGCTTTCAAAGCCGCCTGATCTTAAATAGGATATTCCCAGGCCAAAAGTTCCGGTTTTTACCGTCGGATACGCGAAACCAAAAAATTCATAAGTAGTGTCTTCAAAAAGCACCGCATGGAGCAGTACAAGTTCATTGCTATTTAACTTTGTCAGTCCGGCCGGATTCCAGTAAACCGCGGTAGCATCGTCCGCGAGGCCCGTAAAGGCCTTTCCCATACCAAGGGATCTCGCGCCGGCTCCCCAGTTCAAAAATGCGCCGGGCTGGCCCGAGTCCCCGGTCGCGCAAAAAGCGCCGGACACTCCCAGTACCACCGCTGCCAAAAGCATAAGCGCCGCTTTTCTCATTCCCGGCTTTATTTTAATAATAACCCGTCTTTGTTTTATCATTTTATCACCGCGATCTTTCTTGTCAGTTTAACGGTTGCCGCGGCACCGGCGGCAGTCAGCCTGCAAATATACCCGCCATTACCGACTCTCTCGCCGTTTTTATTGGTGCCATCCCATAAAACATTATTGTTTACCCCTGCTTTGCCGCCGGCATCCCCCCTGGTAATATCTTTCACCCAAACAAGCTCGCCGAATAAATTGAAGATTTCTATTTTAACATCCGCGTCTTCTGTTAAGAGGTACTCCAGCCGGGTAGTCTCAACCACGGGATTAAAAGGATTTGGGTAATTTACCAGCTTATTTTCCGTGGCGGTAACAAAAACTATGGAGGAATTTTTCTTTCCCCTTGCTCCATTTCCGTCAAAGTATCTGAAGTAAACCGTATGGTTTCCCGGAGTACCTATTAAAAACGGGACGGCATAGGTAACCCAGCTTCCATTGTCGATTTGATATTCAAGATTAAGCCCGGTAATCCCCGCGAGTGACAGTAAGGTTGTAGGCTTGGCGTAAATAATATTGTTTTTTACAAAACTCAAATTGGAAGAAGTTAAAGACGGATAGGTAGCAACTTTAATAGTCGCGTCAGTTGAATTGTTTACCCCGTATACGGCTCTTACCGTAATTACTCCGTCCCCGTCTCCTGCTGTTAAAGCAATATAGGCGTTTCCTGACCCGTCTGTTGCTACGAGGGTTGCGCTGGTTGTTCCGGTTCCGGAAACAACGGAAAAAGTTATCAACGCTCCCACCTTGGGGACATAAGCTGTATCCACCAGGTTTGCTTTTATTGATACCACGCCCAGGGCAAGCATAGAAGGAGCGTCCGGCGTAACGGTCAAGAAGTAGGCTATTAAATTAATTTTCATATCTCCCGCCACTACCTCGGTCGCCGCGGCCGTTCCACCCGCACTGTCAGTTACGATCACCGGCCAGGCCGTGGGCAGCTGGGCGGCCGCCTGGGTGGAAACCGTCACTAAAACAATTATGCTATCTCCGTTTACAAGATAATCCGCGGCCGATACCGCCTGGACCGTTATCATCCCGCTGCCAAAAGAGGAAACCCAGTTTTTGCCGGAAGAAGCGGCTACGCTTCCGAGCGAAACATAGGTAAAGCCCGAAGGAATAATAATGTTGACCGCAGCCACCGTATCAACATTAGTATTGTTAATTCTGCAGGTCACTATGGCCGTTGTGCTGCAGTATGCAATATGCGGTGTAATGACTGCGGTAGCCGACAGCGTGGTTATCGCGACTTTCATATCACCGGAACTGGACTCCGCGGCCGAAGCCGTACCGTTAATGCTTCCGGTCACTGTAGCCGGCCAGGTAACGGCCGCCTGAACCACTGCCGAAGTCGTGGCGTTGATGACAACCTGCACAAATTCCCCGCCAACAATATAATTGCCCGGGCTGCCGGGAGTCAGGGTCACAATTCCCCCGCCATAGGAAGCACTCCAGGATTTTCCGGCTGAAGCCGTTACCGATAAACAGGTTGAGTAAGTGAAGCCCGCGGGAACCGTTATCTGCACCTGCTTTAAACTCTCGCTGCCACCGCTTGAATTTGTGACCTTATAGATGAACTGCTCAAAAGAACTTGTGTGGACCAGATGCGGGGTTATCAGGCCGTAAGCTGTTAAGGTAACTATTTCAATTTTCATATCCGAAGCCAGGGCCTCGGTGGCCGAAACAACAGCATTGCTTTCTCCCGTTACGGTGACGGGCCAGGCCGTTGCGGCCTGGGCCGCTGCCTGGGTTGCGGTATTTATTACAACTTCAACATACTCCAAATTTGAAATGTAATTCAAAGCCGTCGATGCCTGTATGGTGACGGTGGTTCCGCCCCCGGCGCCTATCCAGGCCTTACCGCCCGAGGCGGTAATTGCGCCCAGCGTCACAAAACTAAAACCGGAGGGGATGGTTATTCTCGCCTGTTTTATTTTGTCCGTCTGGCTGTTTATTATCCTGCAGGTCACCGGCGTGCTGGCCAGGCTGTTATATACCTGATGGGGAGTCAAGGCGGCGGTAGCAGCCAGTGTTTTTATCTCTACCTGCACATCCCCTGCCGTATTTTCTGTTGCCGGAGCCGTGCCGTCGGCAAAACCGGTTGCGGTACAGGGCCAGGACACAGGGGCTTGCGCCGAGGCCTGGGTCGAAACATATATTACGCCCTGGACATATTCTGAAGTTACTATATTATCTCCCGTAGTGCTGGCCGCGAGAGTTACAACATGAGCCCCTGCCGAGTAGCTGCCGGACCAGTTTTTGAAAGTCGAAGTAAAGATCGCCCCCAGGGAAACATAGGTGAAGCCGGCGGGAACGGTAATTAACGCTTTTTTTATGTTGTCCGCGCCCGTGTTGGTTATGTTATAGGTTATGGCCAGAGTGGACAGACCCGCGCCTACGATATGCGGTGTGGCCGCGGCAAAAGCCGAAAGGCTCCGTATCTCAACTTGCATATTACCCGCGAGCTGTTCGGTAACACCCATGACAGTATCCGAAGCACCCCTGAGCGCTGCGGGCCAGGAGGTCGCGGCTTTTGAAGCCACCTGCGTAGTAACGGTAATGACAACTTGCACATATTCAGTATTATCGAGATAATCTCCGGCGGTATTTGCCGTCAGGGTCACGACAGTTCCGCCCGCCGCGGCTCCCCAGGATTTTAGCCCGTTGGAAACTACAGGTGCCGAGACCCCGGCATAGGTAAAGCCGGCCGGGATGGTAATACTTGCCGATTTTATCTTTTCAGACTGGGTACTGGTTATTCTGTACGTCACCGTTTGGGAAGCCTGCCCCCCGTCAACAAGATTAGGCGTTGCTAAGCCAAAGGCAGACATGGTCACTATCGCAACTTTCATATCATTTAAAACAGCTTCACTACAGCCCGCGGTATTATTATTTTCCCCGGTTACCTGCGCGGGCCAGGTCGCAGCCGGCAGGGCGGAAGCTTGGGTCAAAACACCGACCGGAATACCCAACGACTGCCCGTTCGACAAATAGTCACTGGCTGTGGCGGGCGTTAAGGTGATCAGGGAGCCGCCGGTTGACGCGGACCAGATCTTTCCGCCTGCCGCGGTAACGGCGCCGGTTGTAATACTGCTGAAACCCGCAGGCACAGTTATTACTACCTTCTTAAGGCGGTCTGTACCGGTGTTATTTACGGTATAAGCGATCGTGACATTCTGGCTTGAATTCACGGCGTGCGGCATTGCAGTTGCGGTCGAGTTTAAGGTAACTATCTCAACTTTCATATCCCCGGAAGTTGTTTCCGAGGCCTGATTCACACCGTTCAAACTGCCGGTTATGGCCAGCGGCCAGGCGGTGGCCGCCTGGGCTGCGGCCTGAGTCGAGATGTTTACAAGGACCTGGACATACTGCCCCGTAGAAATATTATCCCCGGAAGTGCCCGGTGTTAAAGTTATGGTCGTGCCGCCAAGCGCTGCTCCCCAGGTTTTTCCCCCGGTTGCCGAGACTGCGCCCAGGGACAAGTAAGTAAAACCGGAAGGTATCGTGATCCTTATAAGTTTAATATCATCATCGCCGGTGTTTGTGGCGCGGCAGGTCACGGCGGCACCTGTGCTGTTATAGATCTGGTGCGGGGTTACCAGCCCGGCGGCAAGCAAAGATTTTATCTGCAGTTTCATATCACCGGCAGTTTGCTCGGTACAGCTTGCAGTACCGTTTAAACTTCCCGTAACTACCGACGGCCAGGCGGTGGCCGACACTGAAGCTGACTGGGTTGAAACATTAATTATCACTCTTACCGTTTCTGTATTATTCAGGTAATTTCCGGCCCCTCCGGCAGCTGAAAGCGTTACACTGAAAGCTGAATATACCGCGCTCCAGGTTTTTCCGCCGGACGCCGTGGTAACACCAAGGGACACGCAGGTAAAGCCGGAAGGCAGGGATATTACGGCCTGCTTCAGCGTATCGGTATTTCTATTTGTTATTTCATAGGTTACCGGAAGGCTCGCCTGCCCGCCGTCCACAACCCGGGGCACGGGTGAAATAATACTCGCAGTAGCGCTTAACGGGACGATCTGAACTTTCATATCCCCGGCTGCCGCTTCGGAAGCCGATGAAGTCCCGCCGATACCGCCGGTCATGATAACCGGCCAAACCGTAGCCGGCAGCGCCGCGGCCTGCGTCGCGGTATTTATCACAACCTGGACAAATTCACCCTTTGCTATATAATTTGACAGAGTTGAAGTTGAGACCGTAACTAAACCGCCGCTGTATACGGCCGTCCAGCCGGTTCTTGAAGCGGTAACTGCTCCAAGCGAAGCATAGGTAAAACCGGAGGGTATTGTTATCTGAATTATCCTGACCGTGTCTTCTCCCGTATTCACGACCCTGTAAGTTATTGGCTGGCCGGCCTGCCCGCCATCCACAATATGGGGAGTGGCCGTGGCAGTACCTGTTAAAGTAATCGTCTCAACTTTCATATTGTTGGTAACCTGTTCTGTGGCCGTGGTAATACCATTATAATAACCTGTTACGGATATGGGCCAGGTTACAGGTGCCAGATATGAGGCCTGCGTAGTGACATTTATGGGAACTTCAACCCATTCCGCGTTCGTTATTTCAGCACCGGAATTGGCGGTTAAGGTGACCAGAGTCCCGGAGCCGCCGGCGGTCCAGGCCTTGCCCGCGGAAGCGCTGGCGGTACTGACCGAGCTGAAGGTAAACCCGGCAGGGATGGTAATTACGGCTTTTTTTAGCAAGTCAAATCCGCTATTTATCGCCCGGCAGGTTATGGCAACAGGAGAGGAAACATATACCTGACGGGGAGTTACCAGGCCATAAGCAGACAAAGCTCTTATTTCAACCTGCAGATCTCCGGCAACGGCAGAAACTGCCTGCGCGATCCCATTATTAGCTCCGGTTATTCCGGCCGGCCAGGCTATTGCCGCCTGCGAGGCCGACTGGGTATCCGCGTTTATTACGACCTGCACATATTCTGTTTTATCAATATAATCTCCGGGGTCCACGGGCACCAGCGTAACCAGGCCTGCCGCATACCCGGCGGTCCAGTGCTTGGTTCCGGCTGTTACCGTACCCGTTGAAATATTTGAAAAACCGGCCGGTACCGTGACCTGTATCAACCGGATCTGATCATCCCCGGTATTGGTTAATTTGTAGGTAAGCTGGGTTGCCGCCTGCCCGCCGTCAACAATGTGGGGCGTGCAAAGCCCGCTGGCCGTCAAACTTTTTATTTCAACCTTCATGTTATCGGCCACGGCTTCCGTTCCTGCGGCCACACCGCCGTAATTACCCGTAACCTGCGCCGGCCAAATTGTTTTTGCCTGAGAAGTCAGCTGGGTGGAGGCCGTAAAAACAATTTCAACATATTCGTCGGTGGTAATATAATCGCCCGCGCCCGCCGGTTTCAGAGTTACGATGCTCAAGCCCGTCGCTGTCCAATTTTTCCCGTTTGGGGCGGTAACGGTCCCTGCCGCTATATAGCTAAAGCCGGAAGGCACGGTAATTCTCACCGAGGTTATTGAAGTAGTCCCTTTGTTCACGGTGGAATAAGTAAAAGACTGGCTGGACTGCCCGCCGTCAACAACATTGGGTGTGATCAAACAATTCGCGAGCAAGCTTTTTATAGAAACTTTTTTATCGTTTAGTGCGGCTTCTCCTGTCACTGCAGTACCGTTATAATTCCCCGTGATAAGCGCGTCCCATACTGCCGGTGCCAGCGGAGCCGGCTGTGTATCCACATTTATTATTACCTGAACATATTCGCCGTTATTCAAATAACTCGGCACGCCGGAAGGCGTAAGGGTAACCAGGGTACCGGAGCCGCCGGCGCTCCAGTTCCTTGAAGGCGAGGCGGTTACGGCTCCGAGCGAATTAAAAGTAAATCCCGCGGGAATTGTAATTACGACTTTCTTAACGGTATCCGTACAGGTGCTTGTGATCCTGTAAGTAATGGCGACACCCGTTTGCCCGCCGTCAACAATTTGCGGGGCCGCGGTGCTTGTTGCTGACAGGGACCTTATCTCCACTTTCATGTCATCCTGCACGCTTTCTATAGAGGAAGAACTGCTGTTCGTCGTTCCGGTAACCGTAACAGGCCAGGCCGTCGCCGCTTTTGCCGCGGCTTGAGTATTCACGCTAATATCTGCCTGAACAAACTCATATTTGGTGATGTAATCCGCCGGGCCGGAAGGCGTAAGTGTTACCAGAGTTCCGGACCCGCCTGCTGTCCAGTTTTTTATTCCGGAAGCAGAAATACTGCCGGTAGAAACATAAGTAAAACCGGCGGGAACCGTAACGACAATTAATTTGATATCCTCGCTGCCCCCGTTTGTCAGTTTGCAGGTAACCGGCAGACTGCTTTGGCCGCCGTCAACTATATGCGGTGAAACTAAGGAATAAGACAGTAGAACATATATTTCAACATTTCTGTCGCCGGCCGCCGCATCTACCGCCGGCGCGGCCCCGTCAATTCCGCCTGTAACAACGGCCGGCCACGGAGTTGCGGCCTGGCTGCCGGCTTGCGTGGCAACATTAACGGTGACCTGAACATATTGCGAGTTGGAAATCCAGTCCGCCGCGGAAAATGCTGTAAGGGTGAGCGTGTGAGAACCTGAATCGTAAGAAGTTGACCAGGACTTGCCGCTTGAAGCTGAAATTCCGCCGGCGGAAACATAGGTAAAACCCGCGGGAATTGTAAGGAGCACGTTCTTAACGCTGTCCGTGCCGGTATTCGTCAATTGATAAGTAACGGGGATATTTGCTTCCCCGGCTGAAACTATGTGAGGCAGGGCCAGGCCGGTTGAGCCCAAGGTAACAATTTCAACTTTCATATCCCCCGTGCTGGCCTCGACTGCTACCGCTATCCCGCTATTTACCCCTCTTGCAGCCGCCGGCCAGGTAACTGCCGGCTGGGCCCCGGCCTGCGTTGCTACATTTATTTCCACCTGAACATACTGGCCGATGCTTATATTATCGGGAACAGAACCGGGAATTAAAGTTAAAATATGCGTACCTGTGCCATAAGAACTTGTCCAGGTTTTTGCGGCTGAGGCGCTGATACTTGTAGTTGACACGTAAGTAAAACCGGACGGGATAGTGATACTCACCAGATTAAGTATTTCAGAACCCGCATTGGTTATCTTGTACGCAACGGGTACGCTCGATAGATTATTATAGACCTGGTGCGGGGTTACCAAACCGTTCAATAAAAGCTGGACAATTTCTATCTGCAGGTCGCCGCTTATTGCTTCTGCCGCGCTGTTCACTCCGCTTAAATTTCCCGTAACCGTACAAGCCCAGGTAACGGGCATTTGCGCGTCCGCCTGTGTCGTGACATTTATGACGGCCTGGACAAACTCGCCGTTATTAACATAATTTGTGCTCGCGCCGCTTGCGGTCAAGGTGACCAGGGTCCCCGCTCCGCTCGCCGTCCAGGTTTTGGCCCCGGAAACGGATAATATACCGGTTGAAATATAGGTAAAGCCGGAAGGTATCGTAATTCTTATCTGTTTAATGCTGTCCTCGCCGGTATTTATTGTTTTGCAGGTTATCGGGGTGCTTGCCAGGCTCCCGTAAACCTCATGAGGAAGCACGGTACCTGCCGCAAGCAGGCTTTTTATCTGGAGTTTCATATCTCCGGCCGCGTTTTCTGTTGCAGCCGCCGTCCCGAGGTAACTTCCGGTTACGACAGCCGGCCAGATGGTCATAGCCTGGCTTGAGCTTTGTGTTGCAACATTTATGTTCACCTTTACAAACTCGCCGTTGTTTATATTGTTTGCCGCGCCGGAGGCCGTCAGGGTTACGAGCGCCGCGGAAGTTGACACGGTCCAGCTCTTGGCACCGGAGGCCGAAAGCGCGCTGGCCGAAACAATTGTAAATCCTGAGGGGACCGTGATCACTACCCGGCTCAGGCTGTCCGTGCCCGAGTTCGTGGTTTTATAGGTTATTGCGACCGGAGACTGGGCTCCGTCAACCGCGTGCGTTGAAACGGTCGGAGCGGTGGCCAGCGCAGTGGCGGACAGGCCGGAGACGGCGACTCCCAGATCCCCCAGATATTGTTCCGTTGCCGAGGCCGTACTATCAAGCGAATTATATAAAGTAGTTGACCACGCGGTGGAAGCCTGTTCGGCCGCAGTGGAAATATTAATTACTATCTGCGCGTATTCATTGACCTGCAGGTAGTCGCCCGCTCCCGCTGCCGACAAAGTCACTATTCCGCCGGAATATGAAGAGGTCCAATTCCTGCCGGGCGAGGCGGTCAGCGCCCCGAGGGAAATATAGGTAAAGCCGGAAGGAATATTTATGAGTACCTTCTTGATCCTGTCGGCTGTGACCGCGTTAGTATTTGTAGCTTTATGGGTAATTGCCACAGGTGACTGGTTTGAGTCCACCTGATGAGGTGTTACCAGGCCATAGCCCGAAGGGACCGCAAATACAATGGCAGAAAATATGCCGGTTGCGGCAATTATTTTTATGCCCGCGCGAAAAATATCAAGTCTAAAACTCTTCCCCATGTTTTATCCTAAAATACGGCAAATATTCTAAAGTTATACGCGATACCGGCTGCAAGTATACCACTTTTATCGGCTTGAACCGGTTATCTGTTCTTAATAACTATATCTATCGCATGGTTCTCTATGGAGTCTTCAAACCCGCTGTATTTAAACTTTTTTTCGGGAAGTATGAGCGTCTCGGAAAAATACTGTGCCAGCACTCTGGCCTGTTCTCCCGCTGTTGCGGCATCTTCGCCGTGCACTTCTATACTGAACGCCAGGTTGAAATTTTCCTTAAGATAATCTGACATTTCCTTCAGCACGGGGATGCCGTCCTCGAGCAGTTTTGTCTTTTCCTTTTCAATATCAAATATTTTTTTTCTGGAAACAGAGATATACAGGCCGTCACTCTCCTGATGCACCAGCTGGTGTACTACAAAAGGCGAGCCAATAACGGTTTTCGGGTTGCCGGCCTGGTCCACGAGATTGATCAGGTACGAATACGCGTTCCCGACCTTGATCACTTTATTGACCGTGCTTCTGCCGCTCCATTCAATAACTTCGGGAGGTTTTCCCTTTCCTTCGAATTTTTTAAAAGTTTTGCCTTTGGAATCTGTTACGATCAATTGCCAGGTCGCGGTCTTAAAACCAAAATCTCTGAGGGAAAAACTCGCTATCGGTTCTTTTACAAAATAAACAAGATAGGGGGAAGCAACCTGCCGGCTTGCAAGCATTTTCGGCACGGCTTCCTTCAATTCTGAAAGCGCCGGGGATTTTTCAAGGAATTTCTTTTCGGTATTTATGGTTGCCAGCACCGCTTCATTGATGTTCATCTTGAGCTCCAGAAGCGGTTTTTCACTTTTCATTTTAAGTTTATCTTCCACGGCAACCGTAACATCATCTATGCGCCCCGAAGTTTTTTTGACAGCACCGGCACTTTCCGGCTTTTTTACTTCAGCGGTTACCTCCGGTTTTACGGCCTGCTGGGCAAATATTAAAGCACTGAACATAATGATCACCGCCAGACTCTTCATAGACTCTCCTTATGATTTCAATTTAAATCTAAAAGTTACCACACCCCATTGATCTTCCTGTTTAACTGATTTTGAAAGCGCTTCAAACTGCCAGCTCTTCAGGACCGCCATTACGAGCTTATCCAATTCCGGATAACCGGAAGTACGTTCAATGGACATTTCGTCTTTCACCGTACCGTTGGGAGCCACAAAAAATCTGACAGCTGTATCGGCTTCAATGCCTTTTTCCTGCATCCATTCCGGTGATTTCGGAATATAGGAAGCAACTATACCCCGGGACTGCAAAGGCCCGACGAGTTCCACCGAAGACCTGCCGGCTCCCGCTCTCTCCAGAGCCGCCCCATTCTCATTTTTTTTCACCGGTGCTATATTCACTTTTGTTTCTATTTTTTTAAGTTCCTCATTTTTCAGATCGATGCCGCCGGCTCCGTAACCCGCAGGTTTTCCACCCGCGGCCGCGCCGCTTTTTGAAGCGATCTTTACCGTATTCTCGACAAGTTTTTCTTCCATCGCCAGGAACTCTCTTACTTTTTTCCTCTCTTCCGGAGTACCTATAACATCCTTGATCTTCCCTTCATCCTTTTGCCTGGACTTGAGTTTGATCCCCAGGTCCTCCGTCTTGCCGCTCTTCTCCAGCGGTACTTTTTTTTCCGTCAGGAGATCCGCAGGGGTGAGTTCCCTGAGCTTTTCATTCGTACTGTTCTTGCCGGCTTCGGCCTTGGTCATTACATCCTCTATTTTATCGGCCCGTTTAAGGCCTACTTCATCAAATTTCAAAGCATCCGCTCTTTTAGCCGCGGGCTGTCCCCGGTCGGTCAATTTTCTTTCCTGCTCAATAAGTTCATTAAGCTTTTTATTATCCATAGTTTTCATAATATCCGCGAGCTTCTGGTCCTTTTCTCTCTCTATATCCTTAAATTTTAAAGCATCCGGCCGTTTTGCCAGCGGCGCGGTTTTATCAATAAGTTTTCTTTCCACTTCCATTGCTTTCTCAATTTCCTTTTTCACGACTTCCAGGGGCTTTTCCTCTTTCGGCATTTCAGGTTTTTTGACAGCCGGCAGGGCCATTTTCATGAATTCCCAGATATTTTTTGGCGCTTCCTTCGGGACAGGCGGAGCAACATAAGGCTCCACCATATCAATATTCGTAATAAATTTTATTTCCCGCTTCTCCTTAACGGAAATATAGGCAAAAAACCAGATCACCAGCAGATGAAGCCCCAGGCTTACCAGAAAAGAATATTTTATCCTTTTTTCCAGGATCATTTACCTTTTTTGCTCCGTGGCTAACGCGTATTTGGCTCCGACCTTCTTTGCCATGAACATTGCCTCTTCGGCAGCACCCCAGGGAGCGTCTTTGTCCGCTCTTATTACTATATATTTATCCTTATTCTTTTTTATCATTACCAGCAGCTGCGCGGCAACGCCTTCTTTCCCTACTATATCCTGGTTTATCGCCCATTCTCCTTTACTGCTTATGGAGATAGTGATATTTTCTTTAACCTCTCCTTCTTTTGTTGAGGCCTTGGGCAGAGCCAGTTCCATATTTGGATGCACCATCATCGGGGCGGTAACCATAAAGATAATAACCAGCACCAGGCACACATCTACGAGAGGTGTCACGTTAATACCGTATATATCCTCTTCTTCTCCGTTGTTTTGCATTCCCATATAATTACTCCTGAAGTTTTTTCAGAACAGAAAGTTTTTCCGCGCCGGATTGTTTTGCCAGATCCATGACATCCACGACACTTTCCACCCGGTTGGTCTTGTCCGCGACAATAGTCACGAGTTTATCTTTGCTTTTTGCAATACAACTGCGCAGTTCAAGCTCAAGGTCAGCCCTGCCAATTTCCCGCCCGTTCACCAATATTTTATTATCTTTTGTCAGAATAACATTTACATTTTCTTCTATGGAATGTTTTCCGGACGCGGCACCCTGGGCAGACTGGGTTAATTTGATCCCGCCTTGCATTGTAAAATTAGCTGTAACCATAAATATTATTACCAGTACCAGGCAGACATCCACGAGGGGAGTTACATTAATATCCGCTATGGGTGAATCATTATCATCGGTTTTCATTGCCATTTGTCTTAATTCTCCCTGCCTTGCCGCCGCAATATTTCGGGACCGTTCCTTTAATTTCCTGCTAAACGGTCTTTTTTGCGTGAAACTGCTCAAAACGGCGCTTCTTTATTATATCAGATTTTCAGAGTCGCATAAAGAACATCTTTACGTATTGTCAAGCCAAAGTAAGAATGTCCGCTTTCTGCCAAAGCAGAAATGTCCGGTTTAGTACCCAAGTTCCAGGGGAATCCATGCGAAGGAAAACTTATTACTTTGATGACGTAAAAAAGTTATTGCAGATATTGATTTTTCGTCAGCTCTTTTTCAACCGGGATATACGGCTAAGGGAAGTGTATAGTTTTTCTTGTAGTTGAGTATTCTTAAGGCGCCCGGTGTCATACCTTAGACAGGTCCGCCTCAGGCGGAAATTGGGCAACTACAAGATCACCAAAATAACTGTCATGCGGAATTTCCTTACCTCTTAAATTTCACTTCTGCTCTTTAACGATAAGGCGGTCTCCCTTTAAAAGATAGGCGGAACTGGCCCGGACTTTCAGGTTCCGGGGAGTGCGCAGGAGCAATTGCCGCCCGCCTCCCTTTCGCGGTTCCATGGTTACTTTTACCCAATGCCCGGTACCGGCTAACGGCAATTCCGCTTTGAACCATTTAAGGTCCCCCGGCATGGGCTCCCAAAGCAGGATCTTGTAACCCGGCTCCAGCGGACGGATCCCGGCAACATGCGAGGCCAAATGCGCCATGGGGCCGATCCCGAAGGGATGTACCAGGCTGCTTCTGGACAATGGTGCTTTCAGGGAATAACCGCGGTCCCACCATTCAGGGACAGTGTCTGTTTCAGGGTGTTTAAAGAGCGAACCGTAAAACCCGCGCCACAGGGTAAAGGCCTCTTTCCACATACCGCGCGCCAGCAGGGCTTCCGACGCAAAATATTTTGTATACGGGCTTTCCCCGCGCGCCCAGGCCGCCATGTTTTCTTTTTCCGGCGCGGGCCACAACCATTTCAATATCCTTTGCTCCTGTCCGGGAGCCGGAATACCGGCCAGCAGCATCCAGTAATTGGTAGGCCCGGAAAACGTCTTACCGGCCCTGCCGTCTTGAAAACTATCCGCAAAAAGTCCTTTTTTTTCTGACCAGAACAACTTTCCGGCCTGCTCGCGTACTTTAACCGCCCGGTAACGCCACTCAACGGCCAGATCGCGTTCATTAAGCAGCTCCGCCAGTTTTGCCGCTGCATCCAGGGCCATAACATACAGGCCTTGCATAACACCTATCGTATCACCCAAACGTTTCCTTACAGGGATCATGGTGTAATCAATATACAACAAGTTCCTTATATCCGCGCCCGGCAGGGCAAAACCGCGGCTATCGGCCAATGAAGCCGTGTAGCTCAAAAGATTGCGCACGCCCCGGAAAGTTTCCCTGAGCAATTCAATATCGCCGGTAAAACGGTAATGATGCCAATACCAGGGCGCGATTATGAAGCAATACTCTACAAGCTTATCCCCGTAACCGGAAGGGACCATAGGACGCGACCACCGGTCAGGTTTCTGATCGAAAGCAAATTCACGGGCACCTTTGGCGGACAAGCGCAGATCGCCGTAAAGATAGGCCATCTGGAACATGCGAAGATATGTATCTCCGTTCCACTGTGCTTTCTCGCGGGTCGGACAATCTTCAGCCACGTCAAAAGTGGCCGCAGCAACCGTAGCCGCGCCGGCTTCCCACATGCGCGTGAAAACCCGGTCGGAACATTTAAATTGCCCCAAACGGCCCGCGGGATAATGCTGGGTCAGCATTGCCAGTTTAAAAACTTCAACCGGCCCGCCGGCTTGACGTATTGTTATAGCCAAAAACCGGCCCGCCCGGCGGTCCAAAGAAAGCCAGCGGTCTTTTCCCCCGCTGAGTACCAGGCGGTCTGTCTGCCACAACCCGTTGTAGAGGGACCTCATCCTGCCGTTTTTCAGCTTTGTTTGAGCTTCGGTAATAGTAACATCCACCAGAGCTCCCCCGGGCCCGCGAAGTTCCACCTCAATAAAACCGACACCTTCTTTAGGAAGTTGAAATTCAATGAATTCTCCGGGTAGCAATATCATAGGCCCTTTGCTTTTGGGCTTATCCAGCAGTGACCGGGCTCCGGCGGGTATTTTTGCGGACCTTTTCTGGATATCCCAATCAAAAAGATGGGAGGCCTCCAGCCGGGGCCTGGCATCCGGGACTGAAATTTCAACCGGGGCACCCTGCTCGATAGGCGCATCTTCCCGCGGGAGGAAAACCCAGGTATCCGGGCGGGTGCTCTCCTTTACTGCCGAACATATTACCGGCAAGCGCTCTGATAAGCCCAGCATCTCCTGTCCAACAGGAAAAAAAGCCCCTTCAAAGCCGTAAGCTTCCGCGGGTTCAAAAAGCCATACCACAAGCCTGTTCCAACCCCGCTTTAAGTAAAACCCGCCCTGCGGAGTAGCGGACCAGGATTCCCAGCGATGCCCGTTACCGTGAAGCATGCCCTTGTAGCCCATAATATTGTATTCCAGATGATTACGAAATTTCGCGTCAGGACGTCCTTTTTCAAATATTTGCTGCCCATTCAACAGGACCCGCGCCCAATTATCGCAGCCAAAACTCAAATTGGCACGTGTTTTTCTGGCAGAGTAGATATAAGTGGCAAACAGGCCTTCTTTTTTTATACTGTTCAGCCTGCATTTATCAAAGGGCAGCCCCCAGATCCCGTCAAGCGGACCCAGCCTGCCCGAACCGCGTATCTTTGCAGGTTTCCAATTTTCAAATTTGAAGAGCGGAATGGGACGGTCTATAGTATTACGGTAGGGCCGGTCATCAACGCAAACGGCCTTTTGCCAGCCCCGGGCATCATATCCTGCCAGCTCCCAACCGTTCTTTTGAACAGAAAATTCTATTTTTTCATTAAAGCCCACGGCAAAGAACCTCCGGGGTGCGGGCTTCTGAAATTGAGACGCCTTGAGAACGCGCCAGGACCCGTCACTTTGGACCCGGAACCTGCGCCCGTTTGAATTCCGGTATTCAAGCTCTACTTTGAGGCCGCCCGGCACAAGAGCTTGGCCGTGCTGCGGCATCATTGTATTATGAGCCAGTACCGCGATACAATTAACCCCGGTTCTTAAACGCAGTTCGGAGGCCCGGTAGGTATCAACGTAGGCTGTTGGTTTTTCGCTTCGGGCCGGGCCGTCTCCGATCAGCCGCCCGTTAATAAAAAGCCGGTATTGATCGCTTGCGGCAATGCGCAGCAGGGGCTCTTTTGGAGAATTACGGCAGACAAATTCCTTCCGGAACAAAAGATGGCAGTCGATTTCTTTGCGGCAGCCGTCAAGCCAGATCCAGCCCGACCGCACCGGGGCCTTTAACGCCTTTTTCTTAGACTCTAATTCAGCCATAAAATATCCCCCAATACATAGTTTCGCTTATCCTATTTCAAAATATTTTAGAAACAGAACAGATAAAATATATATTTCTTTTTTTATATTTGCACAAATAATATACCATGCTTTTCGTCTTTCTGTATAGGTTTTAAAACCAAAATTATCCTGTTGCGATATAACTTTTATTAGTTTATAATTAAAAAGAAATATAGGTACAAACACTTGGGCCAGGAGGTAATATGAAGATAAACAGCGTTAAAGGCGTAAAAAAAGCAGAAATTATGTTGTATACGCTCAGTACCTGTATCTGGTGTAAGAAAACAAAACAGCTTTTAAATGACCTCGGTGTGGAATACAATTACATAGATGTTGACACCCTCACAGCAGAAGATAAAGAAAAACTGACCGTAGAAATAGAGAAATGGAACGCTGCCGTATCTTTTCCGACAATGGTCATTAATAATAAGGAAGCTATTCTGGGATATCAGCCTGACGATATCAGGGAAAAATTGAAAATTTGAGCGAAATTCCGGGAACAAAAATAGAAGAACTGCATGAAAAACTGAGAAAAGAGGCCGGAAACAGCGGCTACTACCTGAATCCTGACAAAGAATTCACTCTCGATCTGGTAAAAAGCCTGCTTATTAATGAAGAACGCTTTGGCTACCCGGCCTGCCCTTGCAGGCTAGCCTCGGGAAAAAGAGAAGAAGACCTTGATATAATCTGCCCGTGTGATTACCGGGACCGGGACGTTACCGGATACGGTGCCTGTTACTGCGCGCTCTATGTTTCAAAGCAAACATCTAAAGGAGAAATACCTGTCAAGGCGATCCCTGAAAGCAGGCCCGGAAAACAAGAGAGGCTAAAAATGGCACAGGAGCAAAATAAGCAAACTAAAGAAACTCCCTTCCCTTCTAAACTACCTCTGCCGGTCTATCGCTGCAAAGTCTGCGGTTACCTTTGCGCCCGGCCGGAGCCGCCGGACATCTGCCCGATATGTAAAGTAACAAAAGACCGCTTCGAAAGGTTTATTTAAAAAGACCTATCCGTGTCCTCCAAAGCTAAACTTTGGAGAGCTATCAAGAAGTTTTGGCGTCCTATTATCTCTGTTGCTCTATCTGAATCATCTCAATACGTCAATGCCCGCTGTTATATCTGTTGAACTATCTTTATTCTGCACTATCTGTGTCATCTCACTTCTTCTATCTGTGCCATCAGGTTGTTCTATTCCGAACAACCATAAAAACGGAAAGCATACAACCTAAATTTACCTTTGACGGCTTTAACTGAAAGAATACCTTTCTCGGCTTTCTTCCGGTTCTTAAGCAGCTGATACATTCCCGGAAATTTCAGCTTTACCTGATAATTCTCATCAACATTTTCACCCTTAATTTCTTTCGTCAGCGGTTGTCCGTTAAACAGGAGTTCAAGGCAGGCCTCTCCGGGAGGGATGGTTTCAGCCACGATATTAACTTCGGTGGCGGTGAAATTTAAAAGGACTTCGGCTCCGGAACCGTCTGTTTCAATATATTCTTTGAATACCTTAAATCTGCCTCTTAAGGCCATAGTATCCGCCGGCAGGTTTATATTTCCTTTATAGTCATGGGATTTTTCCGTAAAAAAGCCGCCCTTATTGACAATGGCGCCTTTCCTGTAACCGCAATAAAGATCTGGAGTAACCATAAAACAAACACCGGTAATTTCAGGTTTTTCAAGTTCCGGCAGGAGCGCTTTCGGATTCAATTGACTTATAGCCGCTTGCAGGGCTGCTTCGGCTGTTTCGTAATCCCCGGGCCCTTTGTGAAAATACACGGTTTTTCCCTTATAATTTAACAGGTACAAGGCCGGTAGTTCGTCATTCATAAACATTTTTCTTAAGGTATTTTCATTATCCAGGACCAGCGGCCATTTTATATTTAAGTCTTCAACGAGCTTTACAATATTCTTTTTTTCTTTTTCAAAATCGAATTCCGGGCAATGAATTCCGGTTATCTGGAGCAACCCGGCGTAGCGCGTGTTCCACTCATTCACTATTTTTATCATTTTCCGGCTGTTTACATCCGAAGCATTCCAGAAAAATACAAGTGAATTTTTCCCCTTCAGTTCAACCCGGTCTTTTCCAAATTCCGTGTTTAACCATTCTTTTCCGGTCAGCACGGTTTTTGTTATGTTTGTAGAAGAGGAAGGGAAAAATAATTTAACAAGAAGTACAATAAGGGTGAGCCCGAGAACTATTGTTATTGCCAGGATAGTGGATCGTTTCACCTGAGCTCCTGAAGTCTCTTAAAAAACGGCCTTGATAACTTTCTTTAAAGGTATATCCCTGCCGCACTTAACCGTTACATGGGCATATTTTTTATATAAAGCTTTCCTTTTTGTATATACCTGTTCTAAAGTTGCAGCACCCCGCGTAATTATCCCGCGGTCTATTATGCATTTAACCCTGCCGGAGATTACCTTGAACGGCACGTCAAGGTAAACCACGAGCGAGTGCCGCCGGAGATGATGCATGGCGTTTTTGGAATAAATAATACTGCCCCCGGGAGAAAAGACCGTATCTTTTTCCCTGGTATGTTTGATAACTACTTTTTCTTCGAGCTTGATAAAGCCGTTTTCACCGTATTTAGAAATAAGCTCTTTCAGGGTCTTGCCGTATTTTTTTTCTATTTCAACGTCAAAATCAAGATATCTATATTTAAGCCTGCGGGCCAGTGCCTTGCCGACATAACTCTTTCCCGCTCCTGCCATACCTATAAAAGTTAAATTCATTTTTTCTCTTCTGCCTTTGGAGCGGACTGCTCAACGATCTTTAGCCCGGCAAATACCACGTGAGCTTCAACAAAGAGGTAATTAGCGCCTTCTTTGTATTTACTGTTCTTATAGGTATAGCTGCCAAAAGCGACATCGGTCTTATCCGGAGTCACCGCGCCGCCAAAAGCTGAAGTCACAAATACTTTTGTCGGAATTTCAGGATTTAGCCTGATGTAACATTCGGCAAACACGTTCGTAACCTCGATCTTTACCGTTTTTTCTTTGACATCTATCTTGGTCAGGTCAATATCCCCGGAACCGAAGAGTATGGAATATTTATCCTGTTTCCCGTCAGCTTCAACCTTAAAATCATTATACATCATCCGGCCAGGCTTGCGGGAACAGCCGCCAAAAGACCAGAAAATAATGCTTATCCCTATATATATGAATAATAGGCCCCAGAATACTTTACCGACAGGGATTGCGAGGCCCAGGGCCTTAAGAATAAGAAGTATACCAAGGACAACAACAACTATGCCCCAAAAAACTCCGGAAAAAATAAAGCCCATTTTCATTTCCTCCCCCTCAAGTTTTATTAGTACTGTCAAACTTCTTTTAGTAAATCTTTGCTTGCATCTGCTTTTACAAGCATTTCTTCGGTTTTAGATTGCATCTCCGGGCTTTTTCTTGTCATGTTGAGCCATTTTTCTCTTGGCGAAACATCCCTGCTTTTCAGACTTAAAATACAGAGATCCTTCGCTAAAAGCGCTTCCTCCACAGGCGGACAGGCAGGATGACAAAGCTATTCAGGTAACTACTTCCGCTGTAACAAGTCTGCCTTTTTCTATCTTTCATTTTCTGTTTGACACTGCAGTTTTATTGCTTTTTAAACTCTTGAAAATAATAGTTATCCCGAATAAGATAAAGAACATGCCGGCAAAGAACCGGAACGGAATATGCACGTCAAAAACAGCTTCCAGGAGTAAAGAAAGCCCGAACAGCGCAACAACCCCTCCGAGCAGGGCCTTGCCAATAGAATAGCTTTTTGTCATACCGCGGCCATTTTCTCTCTTACGGCCTTAAGTTCCAGCCGGGAACGTTCAATAAAATCGCGGTGCGTTTTATATTGTTTATGTTCTTTGTCCAGGACATCTGCGCGCTTGATGATCCCCGCCAGGATCTGTTCTGTTTCCTCATAAAAGCCGCTTTTTTCAAAACTCTCGGCCACAAGGAAATAGCCTTCGATCCAGCCGCCTTCATAGATCAGGTCATAAAGTTTTTCCAGGCCGTTCTCACCGTATATTTTTTCCACGACCTTGCTTGAAACATAAATGGACCGTAACATATGGCTATTAAAAGAATTTACCTTAATGATCTGCCCCAGATGCCTTATGGCGTCATTCACCAGTTCATTAATACCCTGTAACTTTAAGGGCAGGCCCAGCTTGGCTTCACCGACCATTTCCCGGCTATGCCTCAAGAAATCTTTCTTGAAAATTTCTATATCTTTATCATCAAGTTTCTTTTCCAGGATATTAAAGCTGGGCTCGTATTTATCCAGGATATATACATACTCCTTCAAATGGAGCAGTTCGTGAAAAATAGAGCTCACGATCAGATCATAAAGATCCGTTTCTTTTATTTCTTTCTTTTCCGTTGCTTCCGCCCGAAAAAGCGCGTGGGTCTCTTCTTTTAAAATAAAAAGCTCTTTCTCAAGCGCGTCTATCCGCATAAAACTGCATTTTTTCTCTTTCTTAAAACTTTCATACTCTATCTTAAAATCAGAGAAAATGCGGAGAGAATCTATGACAATATCAGCGATACTGGCATAATCTTTAAAATTTCCGCCTTTTGAAATACTGTTCATTACCTGCCTTTTGCTTTCTGGATTTCCGGTTTTTCAGGTTTGGGATGTGCTTCTACCTTTGCCGGTTTTTCAGGGGCCGCGTCTTTCGTTTCCGGTTTTTTATCGGAAAGGCCCGCTTTTTCAAGGACTTTACCCTCAATTTCAACCGCCACCTTCGGGTTAGCCCTGAGATAATCTCTCACATTGTCTTTGCCCTGGCCTATCCTTTCGGCGCCATAGGTGAACCAGGAACCGCTTTTCTCAATTACATTGAAATTAACCGCGGCTTCTATCAGGCTGCTTTCTTTTGAAATACCCTCGCCGAAAAATATCTCGACTTCGGCTTCACGGAACGGCGGAGCAACTTTGTTTTTTACTATCTTGACTCTGACCCGGTTGCCTATATTATCCGTGCCGTTCTTGATGGATTCTATCCTTCTCATATCTATTCTGACAGAGGAGTAGAACTTAAGCGCGCGGCCGCCGGGAGTTGTTTCCGGGCTGCCGAACATAACACCTATCTTTTCTCTTATCTGGTTAATGAAGATAGCGCAGGTTTTGGTCTTGCTGATCACTGCCGTTAATTTTCTGAGTGCCTGGGACATAAGCCTTGCCTGCAGCCCCATATGGGAATCCCCCATTTCGCCCTCTATTTCCGCTCTCGGTGAAAGAGCCGCGACCGAGTCAAGCACGACAACATCAACCGCTCCGCTCCTGACCAGGGTCTCACAGATCTCAAGCGCCTGTTCCGCGGAATCCGGCTGGGAAACCAGGAGTTTTTCCAGGTCCACGCCGAGTTTCTTGGCGTAGGCGGGATCCAAAGCATGTTCAACATCGACAAACGCCGCCGCGCCTCCTGCTTTTTGCGCTTCAGCAATTATCTGGAGCGAAAGAGTGGTCTTACCGCAGGATTCCGGTCCGAAGATCTCGACAACCCTGCCCCTGGGTACTCCGCCGATGCCGATCGCCAGGTCAATGGCTATGGAACCCGTGGGAATTACCTTAATATCCTTAACCGTTGCCATATCTCCAAGACGCATTATGGCTCCCTTGCCAAACTGCTTCTCGATATGTGCCAGTGCAAGATCTATTGCTCTTTCTTTATCCGTGCTCATAAATATTTGCCTCCCCCTTGAGTTAATTGTTCGTTAATAATTATAACTTAAAACCTCTAAAAAATCAAAGAAAAATAGGGTTTTAAAAGATCTTGGGAATAGCGGAAACAACTACACCTTGAATTTGGAATTCTCCGGAAAGTATAATCGGCATATGTTTCTTGCTAGAAGAGTTGGGTTTTAATATAACATAATTATCTTCATACTGGATCTGTTTTATCGTGGCTTCATCATTTATAAGGGCAACAACGGCGTCACCGTTCCTGGCCGTATTGGTCTGCCTGATAAGCACAAAATCCCCGTCATTTATTCCCGCAAGGTTCATACTGTCCCCGCGGGCTCTGACAAAAAAGTACTTATTGCCCGGCGCTACCAGTTTCCTAGAGACCGGCACCATAGCTTCAAAGTTTTGCTCCGCAAGGATCGGCGCCCCGCAGGCGACAGAACCGATAAGCGGGATATCAACGGTAGTTTCACTCTGCAGATCATTCGGGTCATCCTTCAGCTCGTAGTTACCATCCGGATCACGCAGTATTAAGCCCTTTTCAACTATCTTTTGGATCAATAAGAAAGTTGACCTGGGCGACTTGTACTTTATAAGCGCGCTAAGTTTTCGAACAGAAGGAAATTCTCCGTTGGTAATATAGTAATTCCTTATCTGCCTGAGTGCTTCTACTTCTCTTGCTCCCAGCTCGTGTTCTGCCATCTGTATTCTCCTTTAACACATTAGTGTATGCTTATGTATGTAGTATAGCATACAGTAGTGTATGTTGTCAAGCCCAAAATGTCCCGTTAAGTACGGATGGGTTGATGGTCCGCTTACAGCGAGATCTCTCCAAAGAAAACTTTGGAGGCCACAGATAAAAACACAAACGCAGATAAATGATAATAAAAAAAGCATAAAATTAAGACTATTCTATATTTGTAATTTTCCGTATCCTTTGGCCGTCAAATATCTTATGCCGGTAATTCCCTCTCAGTGTTACATGATGCGGATACCTTCTAATACATTCTCGATATTTTTGCCATATCTCTTTGCATCAATTTTTCCGCTATTTTGTCAAACTAAAGGGGGCTGTTGTCCCTCTTTTCTTCTCTTTTCTTGAAATAGCAAGGAGGAACCCAGGAATATGGGCAGGGTTAAGATAGAGGACCAGAGATGAAGCAAATTTATGGAACCTGCTTTTTGGCCTTCTTCTTTCATTGCTACTCTCATAGATTTCTCCTTACTTTTTAAGATACTTCTCTAAAAAATCTCCCACTATTTTATCTTCATTAAAGTTTTCCCAGCCTTTACTATGCGTAGCATCCTTTATCGTAATAAAATTTACATCTACTCCGGCAGCCTTCAAAGCCTCAGAAAAAGCCTGGCTCTGTTTTATAGAAACCTGATCGTCTTTATCCCCGTGAACTATTAAAAACGGCGGGGCATCTTTGCTTACATAGGTGATCGGGCTGGCTTTAATCATTGCGTCTTTAAATTTTATAGAAGCGCCCCCGACGAGGCCTATCAGCATACCGCCCGGTTCATTTTGATTTCTCCATTTAAACAGATCCACGGGTCCGCAGCAATCTATAACTGCTTGCACTTTACTTGAATACCCTTCCCAGCCTCCGGTTCCTTCGAACTCTTTTACGTTACCGGCGGTACCAAGCATAGACGCTAGATGTCCTCCGGCAGAACCGCCCCATGAGGCAATATGGTCCGGATCAATATTATACTCCTTGGCATGGGCCCTTAAAAATCTGACAGCACATTTACAGTCTTCTATTTGAGCCGGAAACTTATCCTTAGGTATCAGCCTGTAATTTATTGTAGCTCCAAAATAGCCTCTTTTGGCGAATTTGGTAAGGTATCCAATCCCGTGCTTTTTATCACCCCAGTCTTTTCCCCAGCCGCCGCCGTGCATAAATACTATCACAGGCATAGGTTTACTCATTTTTTCTTTAGGCCTGACTATATCAAGTTTCAGAATCTCATCCCCGCCTTTTCCATATACAACATCATTAATTACTTCAACCTCTCCCGCTAAACCGGGGAGACACAATAACATACCCAGCAAAATTGTTTTTATTTTCACCTAAACTCCCATTTTTTTATTTTAGTCAAGTATATTTATTTGGCTTTGGCCGCATCCTTCACATCTATTTCTATATCGTCATAATAGAAGGTTTCATTCTTATCCTTGATATCTTGTCCTCCTCCAAAGACTATGCCGTTAGCACCTTTGTTAAAAAATTCAATTTTTTCCGGCCACCCATTAACTTCTTTTTCATCGTTGAATGTAAGCCCTAATGTTTTATCATTCGGAAAAGTAAAGGTAAACTTACTCCATGCTGCTGCCTCAGGTCTTTTTAAACCGGACCAGCCTATACTAAACCACTGGTTTTCCGCGGTAAACACTTGATTGTAGTTGAGGACGGAAAGCCAAGTTTTCCATGCCAGTATTTCAACGGCTTTGTCATCATCACTATTAATCAAACCGAAGTACGGGCCATTCCATTCTTTTCCCGGCTTATTTTTTTTATTATTTACGTAAGAATCATAGACCCATATAGTTACAGTACCGTATTTGTTTTCCGCGCCAAATCTTAAAATTGCTTTCGCGCCGGCAGGCACAAAAAGAGCAGATTTTCCGCTATGCTTCTGACCCCCGGAAATAGCGACATCACCTTCGATCTCCCAATTTTTCAAAATTGTCTTATCTTCAAACCCTTCTGTTACTTTTGCCGCATACATTGATACCGCCAAACTTACTATCATTATTGTCAATACCATTCTCCTAAGCATTTTTCCTCCTCACTAAATTATTTTTATCACCTTTTATCTGAAATTCGTCATTTATATAAAGCCACCAACCTGTTTCTACAAATATTTAGACCCCAATAGAGGTTTAGTCATCTGACCGGTTGACGCAAATCCTTCCCGGTTACAGCTTCATAAATGGCAAGGATATTTTCCAGCGGAACATCATTAGTAATCGTATTTGGCGGAGAGAAAATATAACCTCCTTTTTTGCCCGCTTCTTTTATCAGAAACTCCGCTTCCTTCCGGCAGTCTTCAGGTGTTCCATACGGGAGGGTTTTTTGGAGTGAAAGCATCCCGCAAAAAGTTATCCTGCCGCCAAAATCCCGTTTTAAGCCGGCCGGCGCCATTCCCGAGGGCTCCGGCTGGCAAGCGTCATGAATATCTATGCCTACATCTTTTATTAAAATATTAAGGATGTCTCTTACCGACCCGCAGGAATGCAGCATACAGGCCGCGCCAAAATTATGGGCAAGGTCGGCAAATCTTTTCATTCTCGGCGCGAAGAAGCGTTTGAAAAACTCAGGAGGGAAAAGAGGGCTTCGCTGATTGCCGCAGTCTTCCCCGATGTGCACGATTTCTATCATTCCTCCTCCTGCTTCAAGGCATCTTCTTAAAAATTCGTAGTTATTTGCCAGATGCTTGTCGATCAAAGCAACAACGACGGGATCTTCGGTCATGATCGCGCAGATCATATCTTCCAGACCGATACCCCTTGCTCCAAGCCCGTTTACAATATCAAACTGCCCGGGATCTCCAAGGGTACGGATAAAGGGATCATTTGCAGCACACATATTTCCAATATTTTGATAATTAAATTCATCCGGATTGATTGCCGGCTGAAACTTGCAAACATCATCCATAGTTTTTATCCAGGCAAGCGGTTTTAATGTTACATCCTGATACATCCCGTGTAAAAGCGCAGTTTCCTCTTTCTGCTTTTGCACTTTAATTCTTTGTGGACTAACATATCTAAAGTCAATATTTAATATACGGGCAATATCCTCATCCCCGAACTTTTCCTTAAAATAGGCGGAAAGGACTGTTTGGACTTCCTTAGTATAGTCTATCCGTACAGGCGGCCTATCAGGTTGTTTGTGAGCAAGAGTCAATTTCAGTCTTTCCCGTGGAGTCAATTGCTTTGCCATTTTTTATCCTTTTCATGCATTGAGTTTTTATGATAGTCTATGAACCGGTAAATTGAAATGCACAAAACGTAGAAAATGATGGACTTAAAAATGCCGTTGGAAAGATAATTACTGGCTTGTGTTACGGTATGCTTTTGGAGATACGGACACTACTTTCTTAAAGAGCCTGCTGAAATAATACTCATTCTCAAAACCGCATATAGCGGCTATTTCCTTTATGGTCAGCTTATTTTCGAGAAGCAGGATTTTTGCCTTTTCTATCCTTTTTTGTATCAGATATTTTAGGGGAGTAGTCCCGTATTCTTTCTTGAAAACCTGTCTGACATATTCTTTACTTAGAAATACGTTTCCAATGAGCGTCCCGAAATCAATATTTTTATCAAATTTTTCATCCAGGGTTCTTTTTATCTTTCTGATTCTTTCATCTTCCTCGGGCACAGCCTGTTTTCCCGAAGTCAGTCTTTTTAATATAAGGGCGATCTTCGCGGCATCCGCCTCCATAAAAGCCCGGTAAAACACCCTCTTTACCTTAAGTTCCCGTGCCATATTTTTTAAAAGGGAAAGTATCCGGCCTTTATCCTTAAAAATAACTTCCTTGAACCCCTCTGTTTCATAGCCGGAAAGTCCCAGGCACCAGTGGGCTCCCTCTCCGCCGCATATTTGCAGATGGGGAACATTGGGACGTAATACCATGACCGAACCCCTTTTGTACTTTTCCTTTTTATCTCCAAATTCTATGCACCCGCCCGCGCTTTCATTGTATACAATTTCCCAAAAAGAATGAGAATGCCATTTTGAAGAGCATCCCTTGCTTGCCCTAACTATGAAAAAAGAAGCTATACCCATTAATATTTTCCTTTACCGTATGCTTTTGGGGCCCTGAACCTGACCCTGTTTTCATAGAAAAGGAAAAGAGGGACAACAGCCACCCTTATTTGGCATTCCATCTTTCCTATAAAGTCCGGGCCGTCTGGCGCTTTGCTTGAATTTGTTATCTTTCGGATCTCTCCGGAGAATTCTTTCTTGTCTTCTTCTTCAAGTACTTTCTTCCATTGTTTTTCCCGGCTGCTTAACTAATACCTTCGATCACGGCCGCTTTAAGACTTCATCGTGATTACCAATCACCCTTAATATCACGATTCCCTGATATTTGTTAAAAGTAAAACGGTACTTGTAATCTACCCTGCCTTCCCAGATGTCATTCACACCTTGAATTCTTTTAGTGTGAAGTGACGGATGTCCGGGATTGGAAAGCAACAGGTTCAGTTGTTTATAGAATTTGTTTCTGATTTCTTTGGGTAGGATTTTTAGGCTTTTTTCAAATCTTTCGGTAGTCCTGAATTCCAACATCAGTCGCCCATTTTTGCTCTTAATTCTTTCAGGGAATTGTATCTGTGTACTTTCCCTGCTTTAATATTCCTGTCGGCTTCCTTTTCAAGACCCTGCCACCGTTTAGACCAGAAATAGGACTGGTCTGTATCTACGACCTTCTTATATTTAACAAAAACAACATACTTCAGCACATCTTTCGTTAAATCAGATGGCAGATTTTTTATTTCATTTAGCAGTTCCTTTCTTACAGCAACTTTCATTTCTTTATTCCTCCATCATATCTGAACCTATTGTATTTTATATCCTTTCCTGTACTTTGTCAAACACAAAAGATGATCCCTGGAAATGGAAAAGTACATTAATAAAAAGGGACTCAACCTTATTTTGTTCGTGAGAACACGAGTGAAAAAACATAGAAGAACGTATATATGGGGATAATGTTTTGCTTACCGGTTAAATAACAGTTTATTAAGTAGTTCAGTGGCTTCCCGGCTGCCTTGTTTTTCGGCGAGACTGTACCATTTCTTCGCTTCTTCTGTATCTTTTTCGACGCCTAGGCCTTGTTCATACATGCGGCCCAGAAATATCTGGGCTTCGACATAACCTCTTTCCGCGGACTTTTGGAGGAAAGAGACGGCTTTTTTTATATTCGCCTTGCCCCCGGCATCAAGTAAATATCTTCCGGCCTCATATCCGGCAAGGGTCTTTGCCAGCTCGGAGGAGTTCTTATACCATTCCACGGTATAGAATTCGTCAGTAACGGGGTTTTCCGCAGCTTCCTCTCCGGCAGCCCGCAGAAAATATTTAAGAGCATTTTTTTTGTCCCCGGTATATTGATAATACTCGCCCCGGGCGCAGGAATTCATTTTCCAGACCTCTCTTTTCTCCGCCCTTTCCCAGAAAAGTTCATCCAGCTCTCCGCACTTCTTTTTTAACAGGGCCTTCAGATACCGGACTTTCTCCGTGAGGACCGGATCGGAGCTGCACTTTTTCTTCAGCACTTCCGGATAGAAAACCAGATGGCAGAACACCTCGGCTTTGTCTTCTTTCATATTGGCCTGGGAGTATCTTGTAATAAAACCCGGGAACGGCTTGTTCTGCTCGCGGTCGCGCCTGATCATATTGATAAATTCCTCGCTCACGCCCGCGCTGCAATAATACTCGAACCCCGGGGAATTCAGTTTTTGCCATTCATCATCCGCCGTGCCCAGGTCATCCAGAGAATGAAAAAATTCATGATGCACGGTCATGCGGATATAGTTAATGTTATCAAGTTCCCCCACATTCTGAAAAAAAGCGTTATAGGCCGGCATAAAAAGCGCGTAACCCAGTTTTTTATTTTGGTCATTTTTCATATTGCGGCAAAGAATGACCTTTTTCAGCTTGGAACTCTTAAAGAGTTCGGCGGGATATATGGAAAACTCGGACAGGAGCAGGGGAACATAGACCGCGAGTTCTGAATCCAGGGCTTTTTCCCCGTTTATACCGGAGTAGTTATAAAAAAGTTTCTTATAGTCAACTGTGAGCCTGTATTTTTTCTCGAATTTTTCTATTTGTTTCTGCCAGTATTCATTCGGGTCTTTTTTACTTTCTTTGGCCCCTTCCCCGGCTGGCAGTTCCGAAACACAGACCAGTGAAAAGAGTACGGCGGTCAAAATACCGCGTTTTATAAAGAACGGTAACCTGTTAATTAAAATTAGGTCTGTCACTCCAGCTCCGCGCTCAAGATATCCTTGCAGGCCCGTTTCAGCCGGGCATTGCATTTCTCTTATTATTTCAGTAGATCATGAACACCAGTTCGTTCGGAAACAGCAGGGAAGCCGTGTAAACAACGCAGTCGTCTTTAAGTTCCACCTTCAAGCCGGGATTTAAGAGCGGGAGAATTGTGTGCCTGCCTCCGCATATAGAAGCGCCCAGGGCCTCTTCGCCGTTAAGTTTAAGGAAGGCCTGTTCCGTCCTGTTGGCGCGGGTGAATTTATTAATAACCTCCCTGACGAACTGCTTGTCATAACCGGCAAGCGCCGTACTCGCGCCGGTGTTTCCGGTGTTGAACTTCAGGGACACGGCATGCTGTTCCGCTCCGGAGAATTTATGCCGGAGCACAAGGGAGCCGCTTTTTTTGTGGAAAAAGTACTGCAGCCGGTGCCGGACCGAAGGCGTCATATCGTAATCGGCATCGAGAAAGTCATACTCCCGGCCGGCCACCCAGAGCGAGGTCTCAAGATTCTTATCATAAACAATAAGGCCGTCATCCAGCGTAAAATATTTATCCGGATAATTACTGATCACTTCCGTGCCGTTCTTAAGAAAGCTGAAATTAAAGATCCCCGTAAGCACCCGGGCTTCCCGTTCCCGCATTATGTAATATTTATTTTTCGGGTAGCCGGTAGAATCCAGCTCCGGTTTGAACACTCCCGGTTTAAGATCTTTCTCTTCCGGCTCGAACGCGGCGCCAAAAAAAATATAATCCAGTATATACGGGGCCTTCAAAACGGACACATTGTCCCAGTCTTCTTCACAAAGGAACTTTAAATACTTCACGTAATCCAGTTCGGGCGTATGGACGTTAAGAGGCGAGGGAGTAAAACTGCTGTCATAGGAGCCGTCCGGCTTTGAAATTTTAAAAACAAAGTCAAAAAGGCTGTTCAATATAAATCTGATGTCTTCCGTATCAACTTTCTTTTTCAACCGGGCCAGGGCAAGGTTTACCGCAACGGCCTCCAGAAGAAAAAGATTTTCTTCGGGCCGCGCCACTCCCGCAAGCCCGTCCTTACCCGCCCCCGCAACCAGTGCTTTAAGATCATCCTCTTCCGCTTGCGGGGCTTTATAAAGAAAAGGAAGGAATAAACCGGCGGCATGCAGGACCGTTCTTTCCATAAGAGAGGCCGCTCCTGTTTGATGCTCTTTAAGATAATTCACGATAAGCTGCAGGAATTTTCTTTTGAGCCCGGTACCCAGACCGGCATCCTTAAAAAAGCCGTAAGCAAAGAGTAAATTTAGGATATCGGCTGCCGTCTTCTTGCCCTTAAGACTCCGTTCAAAACCCTCTTCAAACCGTTTCACATATTTAAGGTCACCCGACAAATAGTACATTCTGCCTAAAAATACCAGGACCGGCGGATCTTCCGGCAAGAGCGAGGAGAGTACCCGGGCGGCTTCTTTCTCAAGCAGGGTATCGAGCTTCAGCCGTTCCAGGACTCTTTTAACTCTTTGTTTTTCTTCCGGCTTTGCCGGCAAAAAGAATTTGTGATAACCCTTTTTATCAAGGTTTTCTATCAGCTGCTTGTATTCGTCTTTTACCTTTTCGCCTTTAACTTCCTTATAAGCCAGAAGTGTTTCATATGCCGCAGTTTCCCAGGAAAAATGCCTTAATCTTTGTAAACCCTTTTCCGCAAGATCTACCCTCAGCTTCTCATTCGAAACTACTTTAAAAAGTGCTTCAGTTATTTCTTCTTCCTTTTCCGGATCCACAAGAAGCGCGGCGTCACCGGCTACTTCAGGCAGAGAGGTTGTATTGGAAGTAATGACCGGACAGCCGGAGGCAAAGGCCTCAAGGACTGGAAGGCCAAAACCTTCATAAAGAGAAGGATAAACAAAACAAACCGCTGACCTGTAAAGTTTTGCCAGGTCAACGTCGGGGATATAACCCGTATGAATTACCCTGCCGCTCAAACCATTTTTCGCGGCCAGTTTTTTAATATTCCAGGCCGGTTTAATAAGACCGCCCGCGAGTACCAGAGTTTCTTTGCGGTTATGTTCTTTTACCAGCTTCGCAAATGCCCTCAGCAGCCGTTCGATATTCCTTCTTTTTGTGACCGTCCCGGCATAAAGTATATAGTCCCCGGTTATATGGTACTTTTCCTTTACCGCCGTATCGGTGCCGGCCTCTTTGAATAAAGGATCCACGGAAAGGGGAATTACTTTTATCCTGTCCGGGTCTATTTTATAGGCCCGGATCAGCTCCGCTTTTGAAAATTCCGAGTCCGTGGTTATTTTTTTTGCATGCCGCGCCGCCAGCCGGGAGAAAAAGGAGAACAGCAACCCGGCCCCAAAAGTGAACCACGCGGGGTTATGTTCATATGAGATATCATGTATGGTCACCAGCGCGGGGATCTTGAAGCCGAAGGGCAGGGTATAGAACGGAAAATGGAAGATCTCAATATTCTCTTTTCTGGCCGCGCGATAAAGATAAAACTGCCGCCAGATAAAACCGCTGTTAATTAACGGTTTTATTACGGTGCATTTAATATTTCTATAAGTACGCAGCTCCGCCGGGTAATCCGGGCTCTTAAAAAAGAGCACATATTCATTTTCTCTGTCAATAACCGCAAGATTGACCAGCAGGTTATACAGATACCTGCCGACCCCGGTCTTTTTGCCTTCAAGGCTGGCGGCATCTATTCCAATGCGCATTTTACCGCCTGTAAAACTTCCTCTACTTTTATGGCTTCCATGCAAAGATTCCTTATACAGTGGTTTTTCCTGCAGGGACTGCAGGGAAACATTTTTGAGATACCTTTATTATTCGCGGAATAATTACCCCATCTTAAGACATCTTCCGCGCCGAATAACCCTATCGAGGACACCCCTCTCGCAGTAGCTATATGGAAAAGTCCGCCGCCTTCAGCTACAAAAACCTTACAGTAACTTACAAGCGCTGCAAATTCTTCAAGACTTAAACTCTCCGGGGTAACTATGGGCTTCTTTTTCAGTTTACCGGCTATTTCCTTTACCGGCCCGCCACCGCCGGGGGAGTCAAAAAGTATCAGTTCATATTCCCCGAGTGCGTCTGCCAATTCAATAAAATTTTCTTTCGGCCACATCCTCGCGGGAGAACTGCTGCCCGCGTAAAAACCGAGCAGCCGGCCGCCTTTAAAACCGTTTTTTTCGAGAAATATTTTTGCTTTTTGGAGCTCGAGCGCGGGCACGGCAAACTCAAGCCCGGTATCAAAATTTTCTTTGAGCCCGAGAGGCCCGAGCAGTAAAAAATTACGCAGAATATCATTTTGCTCCGCTTTGGGCTCCACCAGCGTATAATTGAACAAACGCGGAAACCTGTTGTAGTTTACTGCTATTTTCCGCCCGGCTCCGGTTATACAGGCTATTTTAAAGGTTTCAGCCCAGCCGCCCGGGTCCAGACATAAATCATACCCTTTTAACGCAAGCTTTACCAGCAGGAATATTCTTTTCAAGCAGTAGTCCGCCCGTTTCCTGCCGCGGTTTAACACAGCATTGTTCGTGTAATATATTATTATTTCATCCACATAGGGGCAATTCTCAACCACTTTTACGTTCCAGGGACAAGCCAGCAAAGTTATCTTTGCCCCGGGGAAGTTCTTTCTAAGCTCCCTTAAAAAAGGCAGGAACAGGACCATGTCCCCGATATGTTCCGGCTTCAGAACCAGAATATTTTTAATGTTTTCTCTGCCGGGAAGCACCGGGCTTTCATAAGCTGTCCTCAAAAATTCGAGCTGCAGCAGCAGGTCCAGGAATATGTGCTCTTTGAACACTGAAAGGTCCTGCGCAAGGTAACCTGCAAGTTCAAGCACGTTCTTCCGCAAAAACCTGAGCGCTGTCACTATTTTTCCGCGAAACAGATACCCCGGAAGAGCCAGAAGATAGACCGGTAAGATATAGTGCAAAAAAAAGATCAGCCAGAACGCTATCCAGAGCCTGGAAACTATTATCTTAAGAAGCTTATCGGCCCCGCTCTTTTCATAGATATTCCTGTCCACGGCATTGTAGAGCAGTTTACACCTGGCCCCGGAAAGGTAAAACAGGATATCGTATTTGGTGTCATATTTTTTTTCTTTTTCTTTTATCACGGTAAACTGCTCGAATTCATGCGCGCGCAGCTCCCGGTAAAACCGGTACATCCCCCCGGAGGAAAAAAGCGAGCCCTGCCGGTAGCTGATTATTTTGCAGCCTTCAAGTATTTTACCGTAAGCCTCCGCCTTATTTTCTTCCACCAGGACAAATAATTCGCTCCCGCCGTACCTGTGCTTGAGGTCGGCAAGGCAATTTTGGATCGCCCCTAAAGAGGAGTTATTTGTGGCAACAAAATTTTTCATTAGTGCTTCCTCTTCAACTTGTGGTGCTGAGCTGCTCTTCGCGAAACATATCTGCTTTTAATATTTCTAAGTGCCGGGATCCTTCGTCTAATAGCTAAGATCCTTCGTCTAAAAACGACTCAGGATGACAAAAGGTTATGATAAATCCTTGGCGAAACATCCTTGTTCTTCAGACTTAAAACACAGAGATCCTTCGTCAAAAAAATGACTCAGGATGACAAAAGGTTATTACAAATACTTACTGTTTACTTTTGTCACTTTTCTTCGCGGCTTCTTTATATATGCCTATTCAACCTCAACTTGTCATGCTGAGCTGCTCTTTGCGAAACATATCTGCTTTTAATATTTCTAAGTGCTGAGATCCTTCGTCAAATAGCTGGGATCCTTCGTCTAAAAACGACTCAGGATGACAAAAGTATATTACAAATACTTATTGTAAACTTTTGTCACTTTTCTTCGCGGCTTCTTTATATATGCCTATTCAACCTCAACTTGTCATGCTGAGCTGTTCTTTGCGAAGCATCTCTGCTTTTAATATTTCTATGTGCCGGGATCCTTCGTCTAATAGCTAAGATCCTTCGTCAAAAAAATGACTCAGGATGACAAAAGTATATTACAAATACTTATTGTAAACTTTTGTCACTTTTCTTCGCGGCTTCTTTATATATGTCTATTAGCCGGGGAAGATAGACTTCCCTGCTGTAGAATTCTCTGACTCTATTGTAGCCGTTCCTGCCGTATTCCGCGGCCCGCGTTTTATCCAGAAGCAGGGCCTCTATTTTCTCTGCCAGCTCCGGGACATTTCCACATCCGGCCAGCAAGCCGGTCTTACCGTCCTCCAGCCAGTCGGATATGCCTCCCGTTCTATAAGCCACCACGGGCTTGGCGTTCGCCATGGCTTCCAGTCCCACAAGGCAAAAAGACTCAAGCCAGACCGAAGGTACGACAACTACATCCGCGAGATTATAATATTTTCTGGTTTCCTCATAGGAAAGTATGCCCGGAACGGTAACCCTGTCTTCAAGTTTAAGTTCTTTTATTTTTTGAGAGACCGCGTGCATTTCCGGCCCGCCTGTGACCAGATAAAGCCGGAAGGGGATTTTCAGCAAGCTGACCGCTTCCAGCAGATAACTGAGCCCTTTCTCATAGGAAGCCCGGCCGACAAAAACAAGGCTGTTCTCCCCCGGTACGCCGTATTTTTTATTCCGCTCTTCCACCTCTAAAAGTTCATGCGTTACGGTAAAATTGGGAAGGCAGGCCGCCTGTTCTTCCCGGTAGCCGTTTTGCAGGATACAGGAGATCATGGCTTTGCTTTCCAGGATAAGCTTGTTTGCTTTCCTGTGCGCCAGATAATGCAGGAATTTAAAAATTGCCCTTTTACCGGCAAGGGTATAGAGAAGCAGGTCTTTTCCTATACAGCCCTCCGCTATGCATTTTGCGCCCAGAGGATAGGGACAGATCTTCCGGCTGCCCGGCAGAAGCCGCCAATCGGTAAAACAATATAATCTCGGATCGTGTATGGACCTTACCACGGGAGCCCGCTTTACGCATTCCCGGAAAGTGAAAGGGTTCTGGATATTATGTACATGAATAACATCGGGTTTTTCGGCCCTGATGATTTCCGCCAGGCATTTTTTTGCCCGAAAACATATTTTAAGATAGCTTAAGATACCGCCGCTCCCGGGCTGGGCGTCAAGCCCCGGTACAATATATTCTTTTCTTGCCCCGGAGATCCTGTTTTCCGGATAATCGTGCATGGCCACGGAGTTTTGAATGCCGGCCGCTTCAAGCGCCCGGAGCGTGTCAAAAAGAAGTTTTTCGGCGCCGCCCAGCGGCCTGTAATGATCACAAAGGTGTAAGATCTTCATTTTACTTTTTTCCTTCCTCCGCTTCCCGGGACGGAAACCGCTTTTCGCTTCTCTTTAAGAGCAGCAGCCCCGCCAGCAATAACGCGCCCAGCCGGAACACGGGATAGAGTAAAAGCGAAACCGCGGCAAAAACAAGTTTTTTAAAGTTAAACCTGCTAAGCACATATTTCAGCACCTTTTTGCTGAAAAACCCGAAGACATATTTGCCTTTTTCTTCTTCAAGAAAAAAAGCCTTAGGCCGGATCACAAGCAGTACCGCCGGCAAAAACAGCCTCTTTGTGGCGCTGTTGTAAAAAACAGCGTCATATTTCTGCCTTGCAAGCAGAGAGGCAAATTTTACAAACGCTGCCACTTTGGCCAGCCCTGTTTCTTTGCCTTCAAACACATACAGGTTATTAATGCCTGCTTTTTGCCCGTTAGGGAGATAAAGCCCGGCTTTGTATTTGGAAGTAAAAACATCCGCCTGCACGCCGTCAAATACCGTATTCACGGTCGCGGTAAAACCGGTCTCAGCGGAAAAATTAATATAGAGAATTCTACCGGGGGCTTTTCCGTATTTCCGGGTAAAATTTTCCTTAAATAAATAGAGGCCGTAATAGGTGGCCAGATAATAGGCCTCGCGTATCCTGGCGGCTTTAAAATACGGGTATTCCAACGGCGGGTTGACCTCCGCCGAAAAATGATAAGTATCTTTTATATCCAGTAAAATAGTGCCTTCTTTTTTTACCAGTTCCCAGACTTCAGTTCTCGGATACGGCGTAAGGATCCCGTAAACGTAATTATCCAGTTCCAGGGACCGCTGAAAAGCTATGGTACTTTTTATGCCGGCAAGCGTATCTCCCGGGAGGCCGATGATAAAATAGCCCACCGCGCGCATTCCTGCTTTTTTGATGAGCTTGACCGCCTTAACAATATCAGAAAGTTTTTCTCCTTTTTTTATGCTGTCAAAGACCCTTTCATTGCCGGATTCAATGCCCAAAGCCACGCTGGTACAACCGGCTTTTTTCATCAATTTTGCAAGTTCCGGGTCCAGCTTATCCGCTCTTATCCCGTTATGGCAATACCACTCCAGCCGCATTTTCCCGGCAATAAGTTCCCGGCACAGGTCCTTCGCGCGGTCAAGTTTCAGGGTAAAATTGTCATCCAGGACTTCAAACTGAGTAATATTATACTTCTGCTTCGCGGTAGCAAGCTCGTTCATAATACCGGCCACGCTTCTGGACCGCCATTTCTTTGTGGAGACAACACCGACACAGCAATAGGTACAGTTGTAGGGGCACCCGCGGCTGGTAATAAGCGGATACCTGAAACCGGCCGGAGTAAAAGTATCAATTACTTCATATTCCGGAAAAGGGAGTTCGTCCAGCAGCTCAACTATCTTCGGGGCATTCGCCGTGATCCCGGACGCATTTCTGAAAGCCAGCCCCGGCACGACGGAAAGCTCTTCTTTTTTTGAAAGTTTATTGATGAACTCCACAAGAGACAGGTCGGCTTCCCCAAGAAAGGCATAAGCTATTTCCGGGTTTTCTTGCAGGAAATTTTCATAGTCCAGCGAAATATGGGGCCCGCCGGCAATATGGAGAGCGTTTTTATACACCTTCTTTATCGCGGCAGAGAGCAGGAGAGCCGGTTTTACGGTCGCGGTCTTTATGGAAAAGCCGATCACTGCCGGCGCGAAGACCGCGGCTCTTTCCGCGACAGCTTCCGGTAAAAGCTCGCTCTCATTCACGTCAAATATCTTTACTTCGTGCCCCGCTTTGAGCAGGCCCGCGGCCAGATAGGAAAGCCCGAGGTTGATACTGCCCTTCTGCCAGCCCGGAGGATTTATTAATAATATTTTCATACGGCTTTTCCTTTAAGAAATTCTCTCAGTTTTCTTTTTATAACTTTCAAATAACTGACTTTTGTGAACTCATTAAAATTATGCACGGGCCGGTAATGCAGTTGTTTTTTTGCCAGAGAAATATCAAATTTCGAGAACTTACTGTCCGGCGCGGCATGGAAGATCCCGAATTTAATGCTTTCATTTTCCAGAGCCAGTTTCAAAAGTAAAAGGACGTCCTCTATATGAACAAAACCTATCCAGGGCATAGTCCCTGCTGCCGGCGGGGCAAACTCGTGCTGGGGAATGACCGTTGCGGGCCGGAGGCAGATAATACTCAGCCCGTGTTTTTGCGAATATTCTTTGCAAAGTTCCTCCCCTTTCAGCTTGCTAATACCGTAGGCCCCCTGCGTGGGACGGCAAACCTCATCTTCTTTTACCGGGTAGTTCTCCTCCCGGAAACCGACGGCGCAGACCGAACTGAAGTAGATGATCTTTTTTATTCCGTTTTTTACCGCCGCCTCCAGGACATTCCTGGTCCCCTCGATATTGACCTCCAGAACAGAGTTATCATCCGCTCCGGGATGCGCCGATGGAGTTATTGCCGCCATATGTATTATTATTTCAGAACCTTTGGACGAGTTGAGCACAGCTTCCGGGTTCCTGATGTCTCCAAGATCCCTTGTGAAGGCTTTTATCTCATAATTCTTGCCGAATTCCGCGATAATGGCCTTTCCTATAAAGCCGGTGGCTCCGGTTAAAAATATCTTCCTCATTTTTTCACCATATTCTTGAGTTTTTTTGCGATGTTTTTGGCCAGCACCAGGCTTTCCGCCACCTTTATCCCGCCCAGATACTGTTTAATATTGGCCGACCTTTTGAGCGGCGAAACAAGCAGGACCTGCGCTTTATAGGCGGATAACACCAGGGGCCGCATTACCGTAAAGCCGTCAACCTTCTCGCCAAAATATATTTCATCTATTATACCCGCGATATTAAAACCTTGCTTTTTTAGCGCTTCCGGCGAAACTCCCCGGGCTCCGTAGAGCACTATTCTGTCTTCTTTTTTCGCCAGTTTCTTCAAGGCCCGTAAAACAGGGAAGCTAAACGGGCTGTTTTTACCTAGCTGTTTGGCCGCCGGTTTTGAACCGTATTTTCTTATGCTGTCAACCCGGGCCTGGACATCGTTTCTTAAAGCAAGTATCTGTTCCCGGGAAAGATCTTCATTTTTAAGCATGGCTTCGTAACCGGTAATATTATCAGAAATAAAATTCTCGATAAAATCATGCTCTTTTGCCCAGGCGTAAAGTTTGGTGCCGGGATAGGGAGTGGCAATGGTAAACTGGGACACATCCGCGTTCAGCCGCTCCGCGAAATTCAGGGTCTCGATAATGGAATCCAGATCATCCCCGGGAAGTCCTATAATATAAAAACAAAATACGTTTATTTTCAGCTGCCTGCACTTTTCAACCAGCCGCGCGATATGCTCCCGGTCCGTCTGTTTCCTGCCGGATCTTTCTATTACCCGCTCGCTCGCGCTTTCTATACCCATGTTAAGCCCCGTAAAACCGGCCCTGGCCATGAGCGTTAAGAGCTCCTCATCCAGGGTATCGGCCCGGGTCTCGCATCTGAAATTTATCTTCAGGCCTGCATTTATTATACCGTTACAAATATCTACCGCTCTTGACTTATCCAGGGTAAACTCCGCGTCCCTTATCAGAATATTTTTTACCCGGTACTTTGCGGCCAGTTCTTTCAGTTCAGCGAGAACATTCTCTGCCGACCGCTTTCTGTATTGAGAACCCTGCGCGACCGGGTACGGGCAGTAGTCGCAGAAAAAAGGGCAGCCCCGGGAAGTAAGGATAAAAAGCGTGGTACCTTTGACCGGCAGGTGCACATCAACATTGTAGGCCTTATAAGGAAAAAGTTCCCAGGCCGGAAAGGGGAGCTTGTCCAGGTCCCGGAGGGGTTCCTTTTTATTTTTTTTAACGACAGTGCCGTTCTCCTTGTACCATATTCCTTCAGTCCCTTTGAACCCTTTCAGGCAGATATCCGGCACGGTATACTCGGGTTCTCCCAGAACCAGCCCGTCAACATGCCGCTCTTTTATTATGGTTTCGGCATTAATATCCGCGTGCGGCCCGAAAAATACTGTCAAGGCCCCGGTAAGTTCTTTTAATTTTCCTGCAAGCTCCAGGTCCATACCGTAAGTTGACGTGGAAGTCCGTATAAAAATGATCTCTATTTTTTCGGGCAGCCGGGAGAGGGCTTCCGGCAGGTTTTCAGCAGAAATATCGGCGCCCAGGCATTCTATGACCTTAAAATTCACGCCTGTTTCTTGCAGTACCGAGGCGGTATAGACCAGGTCCAGAGGCGGGACTTTAACCGTGCAGTCTCCGGGATAACACTGTCCAAACCCGCCCATCATCTCTTTATTGGATACTCTCCCGGCCGGGCTGGGAGGATTTAACAGAATGAACATGCCTTACCCCTTATATTCCCATTTGCAATTGAGCTTCATAAAACCGGAAGAGGCCGGCACCTTTTCTCCGGCGGAAACGGCTATTTGAAATTCATAACTTTGTTCATGCAGGTCATAGATCCTGCGGCCTTCTTCGTCGTGCAGGGCCAGGCTTAAAAAATAATTACCGGGCAGTAACTGCAGCTTTTCGAAGACATATCTGACATTCACTTTACCCTTTAACTCTTCAAGTTTTTCACCCGTAGAAGAATTTGTGCCGGCAATATATACCCCGCTTGAGGAATGAATTATGGCGCCAAAAAGCGGGTTTTTTACGCCTTTTTCGGAATAGCATTCCGCGTCCACCAGCATATCGTCTCCGGTCTTAAAAACATATTTTCCGCCTGAAAATTCGGCTTTCCGGATGACCGCTTCTCCTGTCCCCGAGCGGTGAATTACTGCCTGCTTGTTTTTTCCGGCCAGCTCGCGGTTATAGTCCGCGTTCAAAGAATCAAGATAAGCATTTACCGCCTGGTCCGCCGCGCCGAAAAAAGCCGGCTCCCCGCTCTTAAGCCAGAGAGCTCTGGAACAGAGGCGCTTTACGCTCATGAGATCATGCGAAACATAAATAATAGTCACTTCTTTTTTTCTTAACTCGTCTATCCGGTTCTGGCATTTGTTCCTGAATTTTTCATCTCCGACGGAAAGTATCTCATCTACCAGAAGTATTCCGGGGTCGGAATGGACCGCTATGGCAAACCCCAGGCGGACGAACATTCCGCTGGAATAATGTTTTACGGGAACCTCCAGGAAGTCACCTAGTTCCGCAAACTCGACAATGGCCAGGAACTTTGCTTCTACTTCGCTTTTCGACATGCCTAAAACAGCCCCGTTAATATAGATATTTTCCCTGCCGGTAAGCAGGGGCTGGAAACCGGCGCCGACCTCAATAAGCGCTCCGACTTTTCCGTCCACCGAAAGTTTTCCCTTATCCGGCCAGAATATGCCGTTGAGCATCTTGAGCAGGGTGGTCTTGCCGGAACCGTTACCGCCTATCACCCCCACCGTCTCGCCTTTTTTTATCTCAAAATTAAGTTCTGCAAGCGCCCAGAACTCATCCTTTCTCAAAAGGCCCGGGGCGGAACTTTTCCCGAAAATATTTTTCAGGATATCGGTCATGCCGTAGAACATGGAACGCTTCAGGGATTTGCAGTATTTTTTTGCCAGCCCTTCCGCTTTTATGGAAATGTTATCGTTCATCTTTCAGATCCTCTCGGCAATTCTTGTTTCCGTGATATGAAATACCGTGATGCAAACACAAAAGATCAGCAGGGAAAGCAGAGCTGAAATAAAATAACCGTACAGATGCCCGGGGGCTCCGGTAATAAGCGCGTCCCGGGGAACAGAAATAAGGTAATAGAGCGGGTTGTATCTGACCGCGTATATATAGCCGCCGGTTTTTGGCGCCGCATAGAGGATCGGAGTGAAGAGCAGCAGGAATGTAGCCAGTACGGAGACCGCGCTCGCTATGTCCCTTATGATCCCGTTCAAAAGGGCAAGCATAAAACCCAGCCCCAGGGTGAAAAGTATCAGGGGGAGCAATAACACGGGAAAAAGTAAAGTAAAGAACGTGGCTTTGACACCTTCAACGAGGCAGAGAATAAGAGTAACGGTAAAAAGCACAAGAAAGGGAGCCAGGCACTGGGAAAAAGCCGAGATCACCAGGGATTTTTTTGAAAAGTTTACTTTTACTATCATAGGGCCGGCTTTTGCCAGGGAGGAAGTAGCGGAAACAAGGCCGATCCCGAATATCTGCCAGACAGCCAGCCCGCTTGCCGCGTAGAGAAGAAAAGAAACCGGTGTCTCGCCAATATTTACGATATTAGACCGGTTTAAAAGAAAAACCCCGGCTATTCCGATTACCGGGATCACGATTATCCATAATATCCCAAAAATAGACTGCCGGTAGGCAGCCGAGAAATCTCTCTTAAACAATTGATAAATAAGCCATTTGCTGTCTATTATTTCCCGCGCTATCTGTTTGAACATGGGAAAATACCCCTGTTTCAGACAGTTATCCGGCTCATATGTGTTCAGATACCTTTTCATTTATATCATTATATATTTTTAGGGGCTCAAAAACAATGTATATCTGAGGAGCAAGGTGGCGCAAGGCCTTCCTGAAAAAAGCCACTGCTGCAAACTTTTTCACTAATCCGATAACCTTTCGTCATCGCGCCAGCCTCGCCTACTCATCTAGGCGGGAAGAGCCTGCCGACAGGCAGGGCTTGACCCACCAGCGCTTTGTGGTGGAGCCTTCGACCAAATATAGCTCACAGCTTAAATATATTAAACACTTTTTAGCTGTCATTGCGAGGAGTCCACCGATAGGTGGGTCTCTCGACGAAGCAAACCAGTAATAATTGTCCGTTCTGAAACATAAGTTCTAATTTGAGTTTGCTTCGTCATAAGCCGCGGCTAACGCCGCATTCCTCGCAATGACAGCTTAAATTAATCAATAAAAACCATTACCTGTTTACTGAGCATATCCGGTTGCCAACCGGTTAAAAAACCATACTCAGAATTTCCTGAGTTTAAGCAGATTTATTTCACTGTCGGTGCCTATCCGCATCCCGGATCCACCCGGGTGCGGAAGAGTTATCCCAAAAGCAATGAAAAGCCCGTTGAGTACCGCAAAATTAATTAAAGCGAGAACTGCACTGAAGCTGGTCAGGAAAACACCGAAGGCAAATGCCGGCAAAAAGGGCTCCTTTTAACAGTTTTTTAGTTTTCCAGGAATTCCGCTGCGTTCATTACTACTGTGCCTTTATACTTTTTTATAGAAAGAATATGGGAGTCCCCGTTGACTATTACATCAGCTTTACCGTCAATAGCGAGTATAAAGAATTTATCGTCAGAGGGATCATTTTTTACGATCTGCTCATTGGAATGTGTTATAACCGGGGTTATATAAGGAAGGAGTTCTTCCTCTATTATTCCTTTTATTTCTTTACCGCTAAGCGCAAACTTCGGGTAATGCAATACCCGTATGTACTCATTCAGAACTTCTTTTGAAAGCAGAAATTCGAAGGCCCCGTTTTTCCAGTTCCGGGCAATAATTTCCAATTTACCGCGAAAAAGCACGGAGGATATAAAAATATTTGTATCGAGGACAACTTTTCTTTTATTAGTTCCAAAACCCGGACTTTTTATTTTTTTCTTGCCCATTCTATCGCCTTTTCAATATCTTTCTCATCAATACCTAATTTCTTTATCTTCGCTTTGACTATTTCAGCATTCGATCCCGTTGCAGCTGTCATTTTAACAGGTTTTAAAATTAAATAACCTGTCTCATTCTCTTCCGCCTCAAAGTAGTCAATTCCGGGGAATCTCCCGGCAAGAGCCTTTGGAAGCGTTATCTGATTTTTATAAGTCTTTTTTACAAGCATTTTTGCCACCTCTGTTATAATTATGCAGCATTGTAATGTAGTTGTCAAGCAATATAGTAATGCCGCATTACCAGGACGTAATATTTTTTAAACTGTCTGGTTTGCGTTTATCTATCAGTACCGGGCGGGTCTTAAGCCGGAATTATTTTTTTCAAAATATCCCCGATCTTTTTTGAAGCTTTACCGTCCCCATAGGGATTCTTTTTGGCGGTCATTTTTTTATACAGGGCGCCGCCTTTCAGGAGCGCTGAAGCAAATTTTACTATCTTTTTCCTGTCCGTTCCGACCAGGACGGCATTTCCCGCGGCCACGCCTTCTTTTCTCTCCGTAACCTCGCGCATCACCAGCACGGGTTTTTTTAAAGAGGGGGCTTCTTCCTGCACGCCTCCTGAATCTGTAATTATGAAATACGCCTTTTGCATGAGAAAAACGAACTTATCGTATTCCTGAGGAGGGATAAGATAGATATTTTTTATCCCCGAGAGTATTTTATTGACCGGCTTTTGGACTTGCGGGTTCAAATGGACCGGATAAATAATATCTACGTCATTTTTCAAGGCGGTCTCTTTCAGGGCCGCGCAGATATTAAGAAAACCTTTGCCAAAATTTTCCCTGCGGTGGCCCGTGACCAGTATTGTTTTTTTGTCAAACTCAATGCCGTATGCGGCTTTGAAAAAGTTAAGCAGGGCTTTTTCTCTGCTCTTTTGTTCCTGTACCATAAGCATAAGGGTATCTATGGAGGTGTTACCGGTCATATAAATATTTTTTTTATTGATCCCCTCATTAATAAGGTTCTTTGCGGCTTCCTTTGTCGGCGCGAAATAAATATCGGCCAAAGGGGTCACAAGTTTTCTGTTCATCTCTTCCGGGAAAGGCCTGTATTTATCAAAAGACCGGAGCCCGGCTTCGACATAGCCGACAGGTATTTTTTTATAGAAGGCCGCCAGGGCCCCGGCCAGGGTCGTGGTCGTATCCCCCTGGACTATAACGCAGTCAGGTTTTTCTTTTTCCAGGATCTTTTCAATTTTCAGGAGGATGCCTGCCGTTATGGAAAAAAGCGTCTGATCCTTTTTCATTACCTTAAGATCATAGCCGGCTTTCATCTTAAAAAGAGACATTACTTGGGCAAGCATTTCCTTATGCTGGCCGGTCAGGCAAATAACAGGGTTTTTAAACTGTTTAATAAGCGGAATAAGCTTGAGTGCTTCAGGGCGTGTACCAAAGATGAATAATGGTTTCATAAAGTTTGACCTCAACTGAAAAGGATTGAACTGATCTTGAATAGGTGCTGGGCGCTAGGTTCTAGGTGCTGGGTAAAATCTTTCTTATAATTTCCTAGTACCTAGGATCTAAAACCCATAACCTTTTTTTATTCTTTTCTTCTTTCCCAGCACCTAAGACCCAGGACCCAGAACCTTTCTTTTCTTTCTTATTTATAACTATTTATCGTTTCTACCACATAATTCAGCATTTCTTCGGACATTTCGGGATAGTTGGGCAGAGAGCAGACTTCCTGAGCGGCCTTTTCGCTTTCAGGCATGCTTATATTGTAACCCAGGTCCGTGTACGCTTTTTGTTTATGCATCGGGATAGGATAATGCACCGCCGAAGCAACTCCTTTTTCCTTCAAATATGCCTGGAATTTGGATCTTTTTCCGTCCGGGATCCTTACCGTATACTGATTGTAGACATGTTTTACGTGCTCAGGGGTGACCGGGATGGCAGCATTTTTAAGGTTATTATTATAGAATTTCGCGTTTTTCCTGCGTTTCTCGTTCCAGGCCTGGATATATTTCAGCTTCACCCGGATGATCGCGGCCTGGAGCTCGTCAAGCCGGCTGTTCAGGCCTATCAAAGAATGTATATATTTGCTGGCGGACCCGTGAGCATGCAGTAATTTCATCTGTTCTGCAAGCGTGTCGTTATTTGTAAGCAGCATCCCGCCGTCACCCGCGCAGCCGAGATTCTTGGTGGGGAAGAAACTCAGACAGCCGATATCCCCGATACCGCCGGTCTTTACGTTCCGGTATTCCGCGCCGATAGACTGCGCGCAGTCTTCAATGACCCTGAGGTTTTTTGATCTGGCAAGAGATAAAATTTCATCCATATCCGCCGGCTGTCCGTAAAGATGCACCGGAATTATTGCTTTTGTATTTCCAGTAATTTTAGCTTCCAGCTGTTTGGGATCAAGATTAAAAGTATCCGGCCTGATGTCCGCAAATACCACTCTGGCTCCGGCAAGGGTCACGGTCTCCGCTGTCGCGAAAAAAGAGAAAGCCGGAACGATAACCTCATCATCTTTGCCCAAACCCAGCGCTTTTACGGCAAGGAAGAGAGCATCAGTCCCCGAATTTACGCCGATGGCGTGCTTTACTCCGAAGAATTTTGCCATTTCCTCTTCAACTTTAACCGTTTCCGGGCCCAGAATAAAATGTCCGTTCCTCAGGACCTCTTGAACGGCTGAATCGAGCTCGGTTTTGATGCTTAGATATTGGGCTTTAAGGTCTATTAAAGGTACTTGCACGCTCTCCTCCGGGCTTCGGGTAAGATCCGAAGCTGATGACACAGATTTTAAATAAGATGGCACAGATGCACTACTTATTTTTTGTGCTTTGCTATTGCCCAAAGAACATCTTTTAGTTCAGGAATCTGATTGTCTGACCATTCTTCTTTTGGAACGTCGCGGATAACTTTCGCCGGAACGCCTTTCACGAGTTTATAAGCCGGCACATCTTTCGTAACTATCGAACCGGCGGCTACAAAGGCCTCTTGCCCGACGGTGATCCCCGGCAGGAGTATGGAATTGGCCCCTATCCGGGCGCCTTTTTTTATAGTCGCCCCTTTTTTTAAAGCAAATCTTTTTTCCGTGCGGCCCATAAAATTATCATTTGTCGTAGTTACGCAGGGGGCAATAAAAACATTATCTTCAATGGTCATCCAGGCGGTAATATAAGCGTGCGCCTGCATCTTAACATTATTGCCTATTTTTGTGTCATTCTCTATGGTAACGCCTCTTCCTACGAGGCAGTTATCGCCCAGCACGCATTTTTCACGGATAAAAGCCCCGTCACCGACCAGCGTATCCCTGCCGATCACCGTACCGGCGCATATAATAGCGGAGGCGCAGACCGTCGTGCCTTCTCCGAGCACCAGCGGTGTAAAAACCTCTTTCTTGAGAGTGGAGGTTTTGGCGCGTTCCGCGGTCTTGCCTATGATGCAGTTATCCCCGATAATTACATTATCTTTTAGTTCCACGTTGGGGTAAATAACGGAATTATAGCCGATCTTAACGTTCTTTCCAAGTTTGGCTTTTCTGCCGTCTATTTCAACAAGCGTAAATTTTTCACTCATAGGACTTCCACATTTTTGAATTCACCGAATTTTCTGGTGACCCCGCGCGTATCCACGATAAGCTTCGCGCCCGCTATGATCTTTTTATAGTCAAAACAGCTGTGATCGGTGGCTATTAAAAGACAGTCCGCCGTTTTAATAAGGGCGCCGGTGAGCTTGACTGACTTCTCCGGTTTCCCGTTCTTTGCCGTCTTCACAGAATGAATATAAGGGTCATGATATACTATTTGGGCCCCGAATTTTTTTATTAATTCAAAGAGTTTCAGCGCAGGGGATTCCCGCCAGTCATCAATATCTTTTTTGTAAGCGACCCCCAGAAGCACGATCTTCGCGTTCTTAATGCTCTTTCCCTGTTTGTTAAGCGCGTCCACCAGCAGGCGGACGACATATTCCGGCATATTTTCGTTTATCCTGGCCGCAAGCTCTATGAACTCCGTCCGGAAATCATATTTTTTGGCCTTCCAGGAAAGATAAATGGGGTCTAAAGGTATACAGTGCCCGCCGATCCCGGGGCCGGGATAAAAAGGCATGAAGCCGTACGGTTTGGTCGCCGCGGCATCCACCACCTCCCAAATATTTATTCCCATTTTTTTGCAAAGCATCGCCAGCTCATTCACCAGCGCGATATTCACCGAGCGGAAAATATTTTCCAGCAATTTTTCCATTTCCGCGACCCTGGGTGAGGAAACAACCATAATGTTATCTATTATCTGGCCGTAAAGCGCCTGCGCAACCCGGCTGCAGGCCTTAGTTACCCCGCCGATTACTTTCGGGGTATTTTTTAATTTGAATTGTTTGTTGCCGGGATCCACTCTTTCCGGAGAGAAGACGAGAAAGAAATCCTTACCTGCTGTCAGCCCTGTCTTTTCCAGTTCGGGGAGCATTATCTCTTCCGTGGTTCCCGGGTAGGTGGTACTTTCAAGGCTTACCAGCTGGCCTTTGTGCAGGTATTTCGCGACCTGTTTGGTGGTAGCCCTTATATAGGATATATCAGGGTCTTTATTTTCATCAAGCGGCGTGGGCACGCAGATACAGACGGTATCCATATTTTTAAGAACGGAAAAATCCCTGGTCGCGCGGAGTTTCTTTGCCTTTACCAGTTCAGACATACCCGCATCAACCACATCGGGTATATAGCACTCCCCTTTATTGACCATCTTAACACGTTTAAGATTTACATCAATACCGGTGACCTTAAAACCCATTTTTGCTTTTTCAACAGCAAGAGGCAGGCCGACATAACCCAGGCCGATAACCGCGATCCTGGCCGTTTTATTTTTTAGTTTTTTAATTAAGCTATCAGCTGTTTTCATAATTAATATTTTAACACATACCCCCGGTAAAAGAAACTTTTATGTTAAAACTCCCAAATTCCTCAAGAAGATAGAATCAGATAATACTAGAACTGTAGTTGCTTGATTTATCAAGCATTTTTGGCCTCATAAATGAGGCAACTACAAAAAAAACCAAGATTAGGAATTTCTGTTAAAACCTGTATTCCGGCACATTCACGCCTTTTTATCTGGCGGCCCAGAGCAGCCCTCTTTCCACTAGTTCTTTTGCTTCCGGTACGTTAAAATCCGCCGCGACATGGCCCAAAGAGGTATAAAAAACCCTGCCTTTGCCGTATTTCCTCTTCCAGACCACCGGCATCGCCGTGCCGTCTATCCAGGGATGGATCTTACCGTCAAAGACCGTGACCGCCAGGACTTCATTAGAGGGGTCAACGTGCATATAATACTGTTCCGACTTCATTTTAAAATCCGGGATACCGCGGACCAGCGGATCATCTTTTTTTGTAATTTTGACCGTATAATCTATCACGCCGCCGGGATGAGCCACCCACTGGCCGCCCACCATAAATTGGTATTCCGTGTTATTCCTGAAAGAATCACCCATACCGCCGTGCCAGCCGGCCAAACCCGCTCCGCCTGCCACCGCGCCAAGCAGGCCTTTTTCCTGTTCCCGGGTAATAGTCCCCATAGTCCAGGCCGGGACAATAAGGTCCACTGCCGCCATTTTCTCCGCGTCGGTGTAAACCTCGAGTTTATCAAAAACCTCCACACTGTACCCCCGGCTCTGTAGAAAAGGGGCAAAAATATCCACGCACTTTTTTGGTTCATGCCCTTCCCAGCCGCCCCAGACCAATATAGCTTTTTTCATTTATATGCTCCTCTGAAAACGATTCCACTGACCCTGTCCCACTCGCTTCTTGTGTGCAGGGCCATGAACCTGAATTATGAATGGTTCATGTTTTCAAAACTATCGGATTCTCCGCCCCCGGCGAGATCTCACCAAAGGTGGACACTGATACAAACAAAAATAATATCCTTCAAAGATTTTAGACCTTACAAACTTTACAAACCTTATCTCGCTATGTCAACGATTGTTGACATCTATATATCTTTTCCTTGCGAGAAAAGCTTTGCTTATAAACATCTTTTCTTTATTATTTTACTGTAGCTTGCCGTGGCTTTTCCGGGAGCACCGGCTTTGGAGATACCGGAGATCACGGCTATCCCAAAAGCCCGGGACCGGAGGACCTCCGGAGCGTTTTCCGGAGTTATTCCGCCGATACCGATAACAGGTATCTTAAACCCGCGGATCTTTAATAATTTGTTTATTACAGCACACCCCAGCGGTTTTCCGTAGCGCGCTTTAGTTTCTGTATAAAACAGCGGGCCCAGAAAAATATAATCCGCGCCTTCCTTTTGCGCTGAAACCGCGTCCTTCAAACTGTGACAGGACCTTCCTATTAGTTTTGTTTTCCCGAGTATTTTTCTGGCCTGCCGCACCGTAACTGAGTTCGCGGCAAGATGCACCCCGTCAGCATCAACCGCCCGCGCGATATCGCACCTGCCGTTAATTATAAACCGGGCTTTGCCGGCGGCTTTTTTTATCTTTCCGGCCAGTTCAAGAAGCCGGGTGGTTTCCTGAATATCCTTCTCCCGCAGCATGACCGCATCTACGCCGTTTTTCACGGCCAGGGAGACGGTCCGTGCCAGGCCCCGCCCTTTTTTCAGCTGCTTTCTATCAGTCACAAAGCAGAATTTAAACATTATTTTTTATCGCTATCCTTGCCGGGCTCATTTTTGTTTTTGCTCTTTTCCAGTCTTTCCCTTCTGGTCAGGCGGTCTCTGTTTTTTACCTCGTCAACCCCGTTTTTCCCGTAGGTAATATCCAGCTTCTCTAAAAGGCAGGAGCCGTTCACATAAAGGTCCTGTTCATAGACCACCGAGAAATTGACCGGCAAAGGGAACACGGAAGAAATATACCGCCGCGAGCCGATTATACCTTCATAATCGGTCACATACTGGTTGAAATCCAGTTTGATGGCCTTTTCCGAAACCCCGAGAGGATTGGCAACCAGCGTGATATCCTGTTCAATAACAATACCTTCCGCCTGCACCGGTTCATTGAACTGGTCCAGGAGCTGGTACTTGGTCGTGGTCGCGTAACCGTAAAGATCAGGCCCTTCTTCAACCGAGTTTTCCCGGGCTAATTTTTTCAGGGCCACAGGCATCATAATATAGGTCTTATTTGAACTTTCGTAAACTGTCCTGTCCCTGCCGGTTCCCAGAGTATAGGTAAGTTTTATTTCCACGTCGTCTTTTTTCCCGCTCGGTTTTCTGGTCTTAAATTTCGCCTCGGAACGGTTAATATCCTCGGGAAGCAGGCTGAGATATTCCGTACCGCGGACAATTTCCCATTGATACCTGGTACCTTTGACCTGGTTCGCGGCGGATCTAAATAACCTGGCCGGCCCCGGACCGGCGCAGAAAAATAGCAGCGGCTGGGCATTTATTCTGCCCCCTAGAACGGCAATTTTTTTGGTAATAGTTTCCGTAAACGTTCCGGAGCTTTCCCCCGGCCTTGCCAGTATTTTTATTACCGCGGGATTTTCCTTCCCCGGAGTTTCGGGAGCCGTCCAGCGCGCTTTGCTTGTGCCTGAGATCAACTCCAGCCTGCCCGCGCCGCCGTCGCTCCATTCATATTTGATACCGGGTTTTTGTTCAACAGAGAGTTCAAACGCTTGGCCCGCCCTGACCACGGCATCATATGGCAGTTCAGGTTCCGTACCGGTTTTCACGACCTGGCCGGGGAGGACAGCCGTAAACAGACTGCTTATTATGATTAATTTTCTTAACATTTTTTCTCCTATCACCCGTTCACTATCTACAGCTTAATTTGGCACGTTTAATAATATTAATTTAACCGGTTATTTTTTTTAACAAGCCGAAGAACTCAGGAAAAGAGGTTTTAATACAGGCCGTGTCTTTTATTTCCGATACACCTTGGGCAGCCAGCGCGAGTACCGCCATGGACATGGAGATCCTGTGGTCGCCGTGGGAAATGCTTTTTGCGCCTTTTGGCGGGGCGCCTCCGTAAACAATAAAACCATTCTTTAATTCCCTGGTCTTGACCCCGAATTTATTCAGCTCGGTACAAAGGGTCTTTATTCTGTCGCTCTCTTTGACCCTTAATTCTCCCGCATCCTTAAAAACCGTTTTTCCCCGGGCCATTGCCGCCGCGACGGCCAGGATGGGTATTTCGTCAATAAGGCGCGGAATTATCTTTCCGCCTATAAGGGTACCTTTCAAATTACCCGGCCGGACTATTATATCCGCCGCCGGTTCGTACTCCCTGTTGCGCTTATTTACAATTTTAAGTTTCGCACCCATTTTAAGCAGGGCCTCAAGAATACCGGTGCGGGTGGGATTAATTCCTACATTTTTTATCACGAGTTTTGAATTTGGCACTATAAGCCCGGCCACTATAAAAAAAGCCGCCGAGGAAATATCCCCCGGTATCTCTATTTTCCGGCCTTTTAATTCCCGGCCGCCTTTTACGCAGACCGTATTTCCTTTTATATCCGGTTTGACGCCAAAATAGCCCAGCATCCTCTCGGTGTGGTCGCGCGACTTAACGGGTTCGGTTACGCAGGTTTTTCCCGAAGCATAAAGGCCCGCCAGCAGCACCGCTGATTTTACCTGGGCGCTGGCTACTTTTGACCTGAAATTAATTCCTTGCAGGCGCCCGCCGGAGATGGTAAGCGGCGTGTAGTTACCCCCGTCTTTACCCGTAATGGAAGCGCCCATCCTGCGCAGCGGCTCTGTAACCCTGAGCATGGGCCGCCGGCAGAGCGACTTATCCCCCGTAATTTTTGACGTAAAAGGCTGGGCTGCAAGAATTCCCAGCATGAGCCGTGTCGTGGTTCCGGAATTATTGGCGTTAAGCATCTTTTTTGGCGCTTTTAGGCCGTAAAGCCCTTTTCCAAAGACCGTAACTTTATTTTTTTTTCTTATTATTTTTATGCCCAGCTTCCGGAAACTCTCCATAGTAGAAAGACAGTCCTCTGACCGTAAAAAGTTCCTGATAACGGTCTTGCCCGAGGCAAGAGAACCGAGCATAAGGCACCTGTGGGAAATAGACTTATCCCCGGGAATTGTAATGGTACCGGTGAGCCCTTTTGCCTTGTGTATTATCAGCTTTTCCATTATACCTCGAACTTAAAAAAAGTCTAAAAGTCCATAACGTCCGTAAGGTCTATAAAGTCTTACATTCCAAAAAACAGTCTAAAGTCCATAATGTCTGTAAGGTCTCACATTACCAAAAAAAGTCTAAAAGTCCATAATGTCTGTAAGGTCTATAAAGTCTTACATTAAGGTATTATTGATTTAAACCCAGTCCCTAGAACCCAAAACCTAGGACCTGTTTTTTCCTTTCTTTCCTATTATTTTTATCAAATTAAATCCGGATTTTTTATCGTATTCTCTGACAACTTTTGCTTCCATTTCTATTATTACGCCTTCCAGCACAAGGTAAGCTTCACTGCCGGTACGGAGGCAACCCACATAGGCGGCTTTTCCGCGGCCCAGGGCCAGATGGATATGTATCCTGGGTTCTTTTCCCGCCAGAAAAACCGTACCGAAGGCCACGACCTCATGCGCTTCTTTAATTTTCTGCCAGACGGGTACCGGGGGAATACAGGTCTTTTTAGGCCCCGTCACCACCCTGCAATTCTTTATGCCGCCGGTAAGATGGATGATGCCGGCCTTTATCTTTTCCTGTTTTACAACTTTTGTAAGCCCGGCAAGCACATCATCCCCGTCATTAAACCTGAGGACATAAATATTTTTTATCCTGCCTTTTGTATATTCCATTCAGATACGCTCCCTGCCGTCTTTCGCCGCTTGCAGCAGTTTCACAACAGCGTTTTTGTTCCCGCTTCCGATAGCGGCCTTAAGCTTTCCTGCCTGTCTTAAAAAAGTTTCCAGACTGCCGCAGATATTTTTTTTGTTTGCAAGCGCGATCTCCGCCCAAACTTCGGGATTTGAAGCGGCTATCCGGGTGGTATCTTTAAAACCATTCCCCAGCAGGGCCCTTAGATCTTTATCCTTCTTTATCACGGCAAGAGCAAGCGCCGCCGCGGCAAAATGCGGCAGGTGGCTCGTTGCCGCCAGGATCTTGTCGTGTCGGGCGGGTGGCATGCTGATAATTTTTGAACCGAGCGCCTTCCAGAGTTTTATCACGTTTCCCAGGGCTTTTTTATCCGTAAAACTGCAGGGAGTTACAACACAGACAGCGCCGCTAAAAAGCTCTGCGGAGGCAAAATCAACGCCGCTTTTTTCGGAACCCGTAACCGGATGCGAGCCGACAAAAGAAACATACGCGGGCAGGTAACGCCGGGCCGTGGCAACTATTTTTTCCTTGGTACTGCCGCCGTCCGTAACAAGAGCGCCGGCCTTAAGATACGGGCCTATTCTTTCAAGCAAACCTTCAATATGCTGTACCGGAGTGGCCAGGAAAACCAGGTCGGCCTCGCCCAGGATCCAGTAATCCAGTGAATATTCGCTTATCGCACCAAGTTTTTTCGCAAGTTTTAATTTTTTTTCATTCCTGCCGATGCCAATAACCCTTTTTGCAAGGCCTTTTTTCAAAAGCGCCATACCAAAAGCCCCGCCTATCAACCCCACTCCAATGATCGCAACCGTATTAAATTTTTTCATATATTTACCTCATAAAGCGATTTCACTGACCCTGTACCATTCACTAAGTTCAAGTGCAGGACCATGAACCTGAGCGTAGTGAATGGTTCATGGTTACAGCGCTTTTGGATTCCACTGATACAAATATACCATAAATAATGCGAAAAATTGATAAAAAAAGGAGACAGCTATCTAAGCCAACTAAAAATGTCATCGCGAGAAATGCGGCTAGCCGCGATTAGAAGACAGATATAGCTGACAGCTTTTTTCTGTCATTGCGAGGAATGCAACGATAGTTGCGGCTTATGACGAAGCAAACTAATAGTATTATCTTGATTGGATGAAGCATCAATGGTTTGATTCGTCGAAGGCCCCACCACAGTGCGTTGGTGGATCACGACCCGCCTAACGGCGGCCCCCTCAAAGAAAGAGTGACAGTCACTAGTGACTGTCACTCTATTAAGCATTGTCTTGTTTGGCTTGCTAATAAATTTCAGTGCCTTCCGTGTTCACCATCTCCCTGTAAGCATCTATCAATTTTTTCGTTACCGGCCCCGGCTTGCCATTACCGATCTTTCTGGTATCAATATCAATTATCGGGACCACTTCCGCGGCTGTTCCCGTCAGGAAACATTCATCCGCTATATACATATCAACCATAGTAAAAGGTTTTTCAGAAACTTTCAAACCCATACCCTCTGCCAGCTCCATAACCGCCGCGCGGGTAATTCCTTCAAGCGCGCCGATATAGGTCGGGGGCGTGAGCAATTCATTTTTTTTCACAATAAAAACATTATCCGCGGTGCATTCGGCCACGTAGCCCTCCCTGTTCAGCATGATGGCTTCCAGAACCCCGCAATTATTGGCCTCCAGCTTTGCCATGATATTATTCAGGTAATTAAGCGACTTCACGAGCGGGCTGACCGCGTCAGGAATATTTCTCCGCGTGGAAACACTGATGACCGGCAGGCCTTCCCGGTAGAATTTTTCGGGATAAAGTGAAATAGAGGACGCAATAATAAAGTAGGAGGCCTTCGGGCACTTTGTCGGGTTCAAACCAAGATCTCCAACTCCCCGGGTAACGACTGCTCTAATATAGCAGTCTTTCAGTTTATTTTTCCTGCAGGTTAAAAGTATTTCAGCTTTCATTTTTTCTTGCGAAACCGGCATATTGAGAGTAATGGCCTTGGCCGAGGCATAAAGCCGGTCAAGGTGCTCATCAAGTTTGAAAACTCTCCCGTTATAGGCACGGATGCCTTCAAAAACACCGTCCCCGTAAAGCAAGCCGTGGTCAAACACAGACACAACTGCCTTTTCCTTTGGTACAAATTTCCCGTTCAAATTGATGAGCAAACCCATAAGAAATCTCCTTTTTAAGATCGATTCCACTGACCCCATACTACTCACTTCTTGAGTACATGGCCATGAACCTGAAGTATGAATGGTTCATGGTTTCAAAGCTATCGGATTCCACTGATAGTGCAACTCTAAGCACCCGGCTTTTCCCAGAACCTAGTACCCAGTACCCAGTTACCTTTCTTATTCTTCCCAGTACCTAGTTACCCAAGACCCAGTACCTTTCTTATCCTTCCCAATACCTAGCCCCTAGAACCCAGCACCTGTTATTATCATTGTATTACTTTGCCGTCTTTAATTTCAACTATTCTTTTTGACAGCTTGGCGAACTCCTGATTATGCGTAACCAGAACTATCGTCTGTTTCTTCGTCTCATTTATCCGTAAAAAAATGTCAATTAACAGCTTTGCATTTTCTGTATCTAGATTCCCGGTCGGTTCATCAGCAAGTAGAATATCGGGCTCGTTTATCAAAGCCCTGGCCAGGCCCACCCTCTGCTGTTCTCCCCCGGAAAGCTCGCCGGGCCGGTGGGACATCCTGTTACCCAGACCCAGTTCATTTAAGAGTTCTTGCGCCCTTTTTACGGACTCCTTACCCGAGATCAGCGCCGGTATCAGCACATTTTCCAGCGCCGTAAAGTCCGGCAATAAATTATAGAATTGAAAGACAAACCCTATCTTTTTGTTCCTTACGGCCGAAAGCTCGCGGTCCTTCATGAGGTAAAGGTTATTGCCGTTCAGGTAAACATTCCCGTGCGTGGGCCGGGAAATTCCGCCTAAGATATTCAAAAGGGTGGACTTGCCGGCGCCCGAAGGCCCGAAGAGCGTTATCATTTCCCCTTTTTCAATTTCCAGGTCTATGCCTTTTAAGATCTCCACGCTCGTATCGCCGAGGATAAAGGATTTATGTACTTCTTTACTCACCAGTACTTTTTCACTCATAGCGCACCGCTTCCACAGGGTCCATCTTCGCCGCCTGCCGCGCCGGATAAATGGTGGAAAACAGGCTTAAAAGGAGCGAGACTGCGATAATTAAGCCTATATCCAGATACCGGAGTTCGACCGGAATATAATCTATATAGTAGACCTCGCCGGAAAGTTTTATAAACTGGTATTCTTTGAGCAGTAATGAGAGCCCGACCCCGATTACCGTGCCGAGGAAAGTACCCAGGACGCCGATTATCATGCCCTGGTAAATAAATATTTTCATGATACTTTTTTGCGGCACGCCCAGGGTCCGGAGCACGCCGATATCTTTTTTCTTGCGCATTACCATCATTATGAGGCTCGAAAGCACATTAAAGACCGCTACCAGTATTATCAGGGTAAGCATGATGCCCATTACGATCTTTTCCAGTTTCAAGGCCGAGAAAAGATTTTTATTCATGACCATCCAGTCGTAAACCCCGAGATTAGTGTCAATGTTCCGCCTTATGTCCCGCCCGATCTCTTTAACCTTGTAAACATCCTGCACCATTATGTCAATGCCGCTTATCTGCCCGGGTATCTCAAAGAGCTGCTGCGCGTCCTGCAGATAGATATAGGCAAAAGTCGCGTCATATTCGTACATGCCTGATTTAAAGGTGCCCAGGACTTCATATTTCGCGAATTTGGGTATCATCCCGAGAGGCGTGGTCTTAAAGATGGGAGTAATGATGGTTATTTCGTCTCCGGGAGACGCGTAAAGCCGGGCAGCCAGCTCTTTCCCGAGAATTATCCCGGGTTTTTTACCCGGGCCGGGAAGCAGAATTTTAGTTTCAACATCGCAGATCTTCGGCTGCTGCAGGGGATCAACACCCCAGATGGCCGCTCCGCCCTCGGTCTTAGCCGCGCTCTTCATCATGCCCGGGGAGAAAATAAAAGGGGTCGCGGAAACAACGCCCTGCACGGCCTTTATTTGCTCTACGGTCTTCTGATAATCCGGTATAGGCCGGTAGGTTTTATCATAGATAACGATGTGGGATTTGACCCCGAGTATTTTTTGCCGGAGATCCTGCTGAAAACCGTTCATGACGCCGAGGACTATTATAAGCGCGGCGACTCCCAGCGTGATCCCGCCCAGGGAAATAAAAGTAATGATAGAAAAGAAAGTCTGCTTGTTCCGGGCCCTGAGGTAACGGAGGCCCAGGAAAAGTTCATACGCCCGCTTCATCTTTTGGCCTCATCTGGGGAAAGAGAATTACATCGCGGATGGAAGGCGAGTTGGTCAGGAACATGACCATGCGGTCTATGCCGATGCCGAGCCCCCCGGCCGGCGGCATCCCGTGTTCCAGCGCCGTAATATAGTCGTAATCCACTTTTTTCAGTTCCGCTTCTTTTTCTCTATCCACCTGTTTGAGGAACCGTTCCTTCTGGTCCAGCGGATCATTTAATTCCGAAAAAGCGTTCGCCGTCTCCCTGCCGAAAATAAACACCTCGAATCTTTCCACAAGAGTTGCATCATCTCTCTTCTGCTTGGCCAGCGGTGAGATCTCTATCGGATAATCCTTGATTATAGTAGGTTGTATCAAAGTAGCTTCCACAACCTTCTCAAACATTTCATTGATCAATTCACCTTTAGAATGCACGGGAGGAACGCCGATATTTTTTTCTTTGCAGGCGGCTTTCAGGCCTTCAAGGTCCAGCCGGTCCGCATCTATGCCGGTAGCTTCCCTGACGGCGGCTGCCATGGAAATACGCTTCCAGGGCCGCGCGAAATCAATCTCCTTTTCCTGGTACGTTATTTTCGTTGTGCCAAAGATACTCTTGACCACATATTCAAAAAGTTCCTCGGTAAGTTCCATCATATCATTGTAATCGGCGTAGGCCTGGTAAAGCTCCAGCATGGTGAATTCCGGATTATGTTTGATGGAGATCCCTTCATTCCTGAAGTTACGGTTTATTTCAAATACCCTTTCAAAACCGCCGACTAAGAGCCGTTTAAGGAAAAGCTCGGGAGCGATACGCATAAAAAGCTCCATTCCGAGCGCGTTATGAAAAGTCTTAAAAGGTTTTGCGGCCGCGCCTCCCGGGATGGAATGCATCATGGGAGTTTCCACTTCCAAAAATTCTTTTTCTTCAAGAAATTTCCGGATAAGTTTAATAACACAGCTCCGGGTGTAAAAAGTATCCATGACTTCGGGATTGGCTATCAGGTCCAGGTATCTCTGCCGGTAACGGATCTCCACATTGCTGAGCCCGTGCCATTTTTCCGGAAGCGGGAGCATGGATTTTGAAAGCAGTGTCAATTCTTTTACCCGGATAGTGACCTCGCCGGTACGCGTCTTGAACATATCCCCTTTAACGCCGATAAAATCCCCGATATCCGTCTTTTTGAAAAGCTCCCAGCCCTTCTCCCCCAGAAGGTCCGCCTTGAAATAGAGCTGGAGCCTGCCCGTGCCATCCTTTACATGCGCAAAAGCGGATTTGCCGTGTTCTCGTAAACTCATGACCCGCCCCGCGACAGAGTAAATATCCTCTTCCAGATGCTTGCCGATCTCTATATCTTTATATTTTTCCAGGAGAACCTTGGTCTTGGCGGTGACTTCAAATCTATAGGGATACGGATTTATCCCCGCTTCCCTTATCTTTTTAAGTTTTTCAATCCTCTCCAACAACAGATCATTTTCCATAAAAAATCCCCTTTAAACAACGCTGATTTCAGCATCTATTATAACACTATCCACGGAAGGTTTTCAAACCAGAAACACATAACCTGCATGTAAATGAACACCGACTTTACAAAATGAAAGGTCTTGCAGAGTAATTCTTTTTTCTATATAATATCTTTTAGTGTAAAGTGTTTTGGGTAACCCTTCAAAGAGCGCAGTGAGGACGGAAAATGACAGCCATTGAAGCTAAAGGCCTTTCTAAAACCTATATAAGCGGGCATTTCTGGAACAGAAAGCGGACTACCGCCTTGCGCGGAATAGATCTGAAGATCAAAGAAAAACAGGTTTTCGGCTTGCTCGGGTTAAACGGCGCGGGCAAGACCACTTTTATTAAAACTCTGGTCGGGCTGGTTTTCCCCACCACGGGCAGGGTCTATATTCTGGGCAAAGAAGCGGGGCATGTTCAGACCAGGAAAAGCATAGCTTACCTGCCGGAGATGCCGTACTTTCCCAGGTACCTTACCCCGGAAGAGATACTTTTATTCTACACGAAACTTTATGAAATACCGGAAAATGAGCGCCGCGAAAAGGTTTTTTTTGCGCTTAAGGAAGTCGGCCTTTATGAAAAAAGAACGGTCCAGCTTAAAGAATTTTCAAAAGGCATGCTGCAGCGCGTGGGTATAGCCCAGCTGCTTTTAAATGACGCAAAAGTATTTTTTCTGGACGAACCCACCTACGGGCTGGACCCGCTTTCCACAAAACAGATGCGGGATATTATACTCTCGCTTAAGAAGGCCGGCAAGACGATCTTTCTTAACACGCACCAGATGGGCGAGGTCAAGCAGATCTGCGACCGGATAGGCATACTGAATAACGGGCAGCTTATTATCGAGACCGACGTAAAAAATATCAAAGGTTCTCTTGAGTCCTATTTCGTGAAAAAGGTGCAAGCCGATGGAAAATAAAAGGTTCAGCAAGATCCTGGCAGTCGCGCAGAATGTTTTGAACGAATGCATCAGGCATAAGATACTTAATATCCTTTTTGTTTTCGCGCTGGCCCTTATCGGCGGCGCTCTGCTTATTGAGGAACTTTCTCCCGGCGCGCAGGGGCGCACGCTGGTAAATGTGGGCTACGCCAATATGGAACTTTTCGGCTTTCTCACGCTCATGCTGTCGCTCTTCATCATAACCTTTGAAGAGATAGAAATGCGGAATATCTGGCTGACCCTTACCAAACCCGTCTCCCGGAGCTCATTTTTCACCGGTAAATTTCTGGGTATTACTTTTGTCACGCTTTTGACCATGGCCGTAATGTTCCTGCTGGTCATGGGGCTTTCCCTTTTAAGCAGAGTGAGTTTGAACCTGAACTACCTGGTGATAGTTTATGCCATGTCCCTGGGCCTGCTCGTAACCATTGCTTTTACCCTGGCCTTTATTACCATCGCGACCAATCTGCCGACCGGGCTGATGTTCGCTTCCCTGCTCTTTCTGATAGGGCATCTTACCGAACATCTCAAAGGCATAATTGCTAAACCTGAGACCACGGTTCCGGCAAAACTGGCGCTGACCCTGGTCTATTACGCGGTACCCAACTTCTCGCTTTTTAACCTGAAAGACAAGGCCTACCTGCAGGAAGGCGGCTTTGATCCGCTCTACCTGCTGCTGATCACATTTTACGCCCTGGTCTTCAGTTTTATTTTCCTTTACATAGGCATTAAGGCCTTCGAGAAAAAAGAACTCTGATATGACATTAAGATCGTATCTCATACTCGCTCTTGCCCTGCTCCTGCTTGTAACAGGAGTGAACCTGCTGCACCAGAATACTTTTTATCAGAATAATTACAAATCCTTTCCGTTCGCCGCCGCGAAAAAAGACCCTTTCTATGCTTTTCTTGCCTCGGTTTCCGGTTTCCGGATACTGGTCGCGGATATTTTATGGATGGACGCGGTACAGTATATAGGCGACCTCGAGAACGCGAAGGAACAGTACAAACAACTTTATCCGAAAACCAGGGATATTATCACCCTGGACCCCAATTTTACCTATCCCTATATCGCGGTAAGCGGGATCCTGTTCTTCTCCATGAATGAAAAGGATAAAGCCATTGAGCTTATTAAATACGGAATTGAGCAGAACCCCAAATACTGGCAGTTGAACCTTTATCTCGCCGCCTACACCTACGCCAAAGCGGATAATATAAAGATGGCCATCCATAACGTGGAAAGCGCGATAAAACAGGAAAACCACCCGCCCCTGCTGGAAAGAATACTCGGCTCCATGTACCTGAAACTCTCGGAAAAAGACCGGGCTAATAAGAAATTCTGGACCGGAAAAGCGGTCAGCTTGTGGCTGGACATGTACGAGCACCCGAGCGAACCGGAGAACAGAAAATACGCGGAGTCCCATTTAAAAGAATTCGGTTTACTGAAGTAACCCTCTTTCGATAAAACATAGCTGACAGATTTCTGCTGTCATTGCGAGGAATGCGACAATAGTCGCGATTAGATGACGAAGCAAACCAATTATTTCTAAAGCCACCGGAGTTTCACAAAAAAACACCTGCGAATCAGCGGAAGCCCGAAGGATTCGGGCTTAGAAAAAGAAGTACTTTAGCCCGCCGTTCAGTTCAAAACTATTTCCCAAAAAGGCCGGAGTGATCCAGTCAAAACTTAATTCCGTGGTAAGGTTTTTTGTGAGGAACTGGTAACCGCAGACTCCGAGTTTAAAGCAGGTAACGGATTCCCCGGGGATATTTGAAAAGTAGCTCTTAAACCCGGCTTCGAGGCCCACCCCGCCGGGATTTCTTTCCAACTGCCCGCCGGGCCCCATAAATTGCAGCATCGTGGAAAAAGTCCAAACCTCTCTTGACGTGCTCCGGTGCAGGCCGCCTTCAACATAGGCGTTAAAGAGGAGATAAAACCAGTAGTTAGCGGAAAGAGACACAAAACCCTGCCTTAGTTCCGACTGCCTTACGGTGGTCCAGTCAACATCAAAAATAAAATTCCCGGAAACACCCAGGCCGAAATGCCCGGATCTTTCCACCGCCTCTTTCAGATAAAGGTTCTTCTGGAACTCCTGCATGCGGCTAAAGGCCTCGGAATATTTCAACCTGTACTCGTCTTCTTCCGCCGCGGCAAAGCCGGCGGCAAGCAAAAGAAATATGAGTACCGGGAGCAGTTTTTTCATTATTTTATCATGGTTACCTGAAAACGCTGCCTTACGACCTCATAGAGTATGATGCCGGCCGAGACCGAGACATTCAAAGAGGGGATCATGCCTTTCATGGGGATCTTGACCAGAAAATCGCAGTTTTCCTTCAGGCTCTTTCTAATGCCTTCCCCTTCGCTTCCAAAAACCAGGGCTATGCCGCCTCTAAAATCCTCATCATAATAATTTTTCGGAGCTTCGGCCTCCAGGCCGGTAATCCAGATATTGTTCTTTTTAAGCAGGGAAACCGCGTAGTTAAGGTTGCTTACCATGGAAACGAGGACATATTCCGTGGCGCCTGTGGAAACCTTCTCCACCGTGGAGGTAACATGCACCGAGTTCTGCTTGGGAATAATAATACCGTGGGCGCCCGCGCATTCCGCGGTCCTGATTATGGCCCCGAGGTTATGCGGGTCCTGGACCGAATCAAGTATTATTATGAACGGCTTTTCGTTCTTTGAAGCCGCGTACTCAAGTATATCCTCAATTTCAACATACTCCTTGGCATAGGTAAAGATGATCACGCCCTGGTGATTCGTCCCCTTGGCCAGCCGGTCCATATCTTTGTTTGAAAGATACTGGATAGAGGTGCTGGTTTCTTTTGCAGCCGCGATTATATCGTGAAGCTCGGGTTTTTTCTCCCTGGCTATGGAGATCTTTCTTATAAGGCGGCTCTTTGACCGGAGCACCTCAAAACACGCGTTCTTGCCGAAAATTGTCCTGTTCATTTTTTCTTCCCCTGTATAATTTCAATTTCGTATTCATCAAGATATTCACGATATTCACTCTTCCCTGAATTTATTTTCTCTTCCATTTTCATCAATCCATCTAATAATGTTTCATTATCATACGTCCAGAATTTAGGATTACGATGCTTCCCTACCCACCAATGTTTTCTATTTTCGAAATCATGACGAACCTCTGCATCAAATACTGCTGGACATTTTTGGCAGGTATAGGTAGAAACATGCCGATTAACCTCGTGTGCCATTAATATTCCATTATTACAAACTGGGCATATTTCGCCAGTATCTCTGTGTTTCAATAAAAATGTAATTTGACCGTTTGGCGTATCTTCAACAGCGAAGCCTTCCCCTGCAATAGTTTTTCTTATAAGATCTGACTTTGTCCAATCTTTGTTTTTTCGCGCTGCATCTCTCTCAAGAACAACCGCGTTTATTTCTTCTTTTTTCTGAGTGCTTTCAGCTTCTTTTATAAATTCAAAACCCAAAATTGTCAAAAGCGCTGATAATTTTTCTCCTGCAAGTTTTAGCGCATTGCGATTTTCATAATTTAAGACCAAGTCTTTCTTTTTTATCGTTTTTTTTATTTCATCCGCATATTCAAGAAGTGCAGCAATCGCTTGGGCTGTGTTAAAGTCATCATCCATCGCTGCAACAAATTTTGCTTCCATTTCTTTGCCTTTTTCCACCAAGTTAGTATAAAGAGTTCCTCCTGAAACATTATTCTTAGAAAGCAATTTAGTCACTCTATCCAAGGTATTATCCACATCCGTAAAACCATACTTAGCATTTGTAACATTATCCTCCGTAAAGTCCAGAGGGCTCCGGTAATGAGCGGAAAGCAGGAAGAATCTGATAGTATTTTTGTCTTGCTTCTTTAAAATATCGCGAGCAAGTAGAAAATTATTCAGGGATTTGCTCATCTTCTCCCCGTGAATGTTCAAGTGGCCGTTATGCACCCAGTAATTGGCAAGTTTTTTCCCTGTGGCCGTTTCCACCTGAGCAAGCTCATTTTCATGATGGGGAAAAACCAGGTCAATACCGCCGGAATGGATATCAAAAGGATGCTGTAAATATTTGCCGCTCATAACACAGCATTCCGTATGCCAGCCGGGACGGCCCGGCCCCCAGGGGGAAGCCCAGGAGATACCCTCGTTCTTATCTTTTTTCCAGAGAACAAAATCAAGCGGGCTGTGTTTTTTATCGCTGACCTCGATCCTCGCGCCCGCCTGCAATTCTTCGATATTCTTGTGGGAAAGCTTGCCGTAGTCCTTAACTTTGCCCACATCCATATAGACATCGCCCTCAGAAACATAAGCGGAGCCGTTGTCAATAAGGAGTTTTATGAGTTCCTGCATCTCTCCAATATGTTCGGTAGCTTTGGGATTAACATCAGGCGGCAGGACCGAGAGAGCTTCCAGGTCCTCAAAGTAGGCCTTTGTAAAAGTTTCCGCAACGGCCTGCGGAGTTGTCTTTTCATCCAGCGCGCGTTTAATTATTTTATCATCTACATCGGTCACATTCTGGACCAGGGTAACTTTTAGGCCCCTGAAGGTAAGATAGCGCCTGATAACATCAACTACTATAAAATTCCGGGCATTACCGATATGAAAATAACCGTAAACGGTAGGCCCGCAGTTGTATATCTTGACTTCCCCGCGGGAAATTGGCACAAAATCTTCTTTTTTTTGGGTCAGGGTATTATAGATTTTCAACATGATAGTTATTATAGCATAAACCCGGGGTAATAAAAAGGATTGTCAGGGCAGGAGGAGCGGCTTCAATTCATTCAATATCAGGGGGTTCTTTTTCATCACCAAAAACTATCAGCCCATTTTTTGTTATCGTAAAATTATGCTGCATGGCAAGTTTTTTTACTTCTTCAAGTTTTTTATCGGGGAGTTCTCCCGCCCAGCATTTATTTATGCCGTCCCAGCGAAAACCCAGGGCCTTAAGGCCCTCTTTCGCGTTAAAAGTCCTGCCGGTGCATTTATACAAACTCATATGGTTTCACCTCTTTAAATATTTTTTTTACTGTAATTGCGCCAGCCACGCATAAACTCATCTAGGCGGGAGGAGTCCGCCGTTAGGCGGGTTTTTAATCCACCAGCGCTTTGTGGTGGAGCTTTCGACGTAATATCACTGACAGCTGACCATATATTTTCCATGCCACTCAGCCTGTCATTGCGAGGAATCGACCGATAGGGAGAGCTTATGACGAAGCAAACCAGGAAACGTTCTGTATTGTGAGCTATATCTGGTTTGCTTCGTCATCTAATCACGGCTAACGCCGTATTCCTCGCAATGGTAATATGTAAAAGACCTCCTTCCGAAGAGGTGCAATAGGCTCTTTAAGCGCAGACCTTTTTGTGATATCAAAGTATCACGAAGTCGGGTTTAGTATCAAAGATACTATCCCAAATGAACTTCGAAAGGAGGCAATATGAATTATATAGCAATTGATGCACATTCGTCAACATGCACAATGTGTGTTCTGGACAACAAAGGCTGTGAAAAGGATAGCTCTCAAATAGAAACAAATGGAAGGCTAATTAAGAACTATCTAAGAAGTTTTAGCGGTAAGAAGATAGTAACATTTGAAGAATCGGAAATGAGCAGTTGGCTCTTTGACATAATAAGGCCCGAGGCAGAAGAAGTCCTAGTCTGTAATCCTGTAGCAGTTAAAGACTATAGTAAGAAAAAAACAGATAAGCTGGATGCCCGGAAACTTGCAAGACTTTTAAGAGGTGGATTTTTAATTCCTGTTTATCACGACGGATCTAAGAGAGAGAAATTTAAACACCTGGTATCAGGATACAATGCTTTGGTCGAAGATGCCGTAAGAATAAAAAACAGGTACAAATCTATATTCAGAAAATCCGGAAAGAAGCAAACTGGAATAAAACTCTACACCGATGAAAGTCTTTTAAAAGATATTCCAGATTTTGGTCATAAGTTTGTAGGACATCATTTGTATAACTTGCTGGTTGAAATAGAAAAAAGCAGAGAAGTTTATGTTAAAGAAATTAAAACGCAATTAAAAGAATTTGAAGAAAATAAATATATTAAGTCAATCCCGGGTATTGGAGATATCCAGGCCGCAAAGATAATTGCCCATGTAATTGACCCAAGGCGTTTTGCCAATAAGCATAAATTCTACAGTTATTGCGGATTGGTTCGTCATCAGAGAGTCAGCGATGGAACTAAGTATGGCAGCAATAAGATATTTGGAAACAGGACTTTGAAATGTGTTTACAAGATGGCAGGATATTCAGCAATCAATGGCAATAATGTTCTTAACCAGTATCACGCGTATCTTATCAAAAACGGGATTAATGAACGGAATGCTTACAACGCTGTATGCAGAAAGATAGCAGCGATAAGCCTGGCGGTATGGAAGGACAAAAAATACTTTAATGATGAAGAAATATTAAGGCTGATCAAATAGTTTTACTGTGTTTTGCCGGAAATGCTTGATTGAGGGTAAGGTCCATTTGTCATTGACCCTAGAGGTCCAACGCAATGGTTGACCTATCCTTGGTTTAAATCATAAATTACAATGCTCTTAAAGAGCCCCGATAGATGACTGAAGACCAAGTGAAATTAATGTAAATAAAAGCATGAAAAGCAAAACAAAAGAAACTCGTGGATCAGCTATGGAAGGAGTTTTGGCAAACGCATCTATTTTTGTCTTGGTAGAGTTGTTGCGTCTTGACAAACTTTTACATAGATGACAGCGTTGGCTGTCAGCTATATTAGTCATCAAATCACGGCTAACGCCGTATTCCTCACAATGACAGCAGAAGATCAATTAAGATTCTTTCTTTGAACTAAGCGCATTGGTAGAATAGAGCAGGATAGGGAGACACATCAGGATAAACACCAGGTCGCGGACAATAGTGGAGCCGCTTATAGGCTCGTTCCAGCCGAAGAGGGTAAAACAGCCGCATTCATGGGACAGCCCCCAGATAAGATTCAGGGTTATCCCGAAAATATAGCAGATATTCAAACAGATCATTATAAGAGCCGCGGACCGGGAAAATATATTAAAAATAAGCAGCACCCCGGTAAAAAACTCTATCCAGGGCATGGTCACGGAGACAAAAGGTATCAGTATTTCCGGTACGAGCTGGTATTCCCTGAGCACCGAAGAAAATACCGCGGGATTAAATATTTTGTCAATGCTGGCAAGTATGAAGACCACGCCCATGAGCAGGCGGAGGACAAAGAGCAATTTTCTGTCTGACAGCAGCTTTTTCATTTTGCACCGTTTGTTTTTACTTTAAGGCCTTCCACCGGAAAACCGGCCGCAAACCATTCATCCCAGCCGCCGGTAAAGATCCTGACGTTCTTAAAACCATTTTCGTCCAGGTAGCCGGCGACTATTTCGCTTAAATGACAGGTCACACTGCTGCAATAGACAACATAAAGATCCTCTTTTTTCAACTTGTCTTTTTTCTGCTCAAATTGAAAAGTAAATCTGCTGGCCGAGAGCGAAACCGCACCTTGAATATGTCTTTCAATATAGGTGTATTCCGGCCTGGCGTCCACAAAAACCGCCTTCCCGGAGTCAAAAAGAAGTTTGGCCTGTTCCAGGTTAAGCCTGCTTGCAGCGGCAGTAACGGCCTCTTTCGTAACGGGCGGTTTTTCAATTGCGGAGGGCGGCAGAACAACTATTTCAGGTTTTTTATTTGTAATTTTCCTGCTCTCTGTAACGGCGGGCTTTGGTACTGCCAAAGGTACTATTTTTATTTTAACCTCGGGCTTTTTTACAGGCAAAACAGGCCGGACTTTTTCTGCTTCCGCGGCAACCGCTTTTTTTGGAATAAGAGCGAGCCCTTTTGGATTAATAATATTATAGAATAAGCCAAAAGACCCTGCGATAAAACAGATGACCAGAGACATGAATATTACGCCAAGTATTCTTAAAAATCTCATAGTAATATCTTAACGGTAAAGCAATTAAATTTCAAGACATTATTGCCCTCATAATGCCCTCATAAATGAGGCAGCTACAAAAAGGATCTCATTCTGAACGCAAAGCTGAAAGCAGATCGCCTCTAAGTGAATAATATGCCGCCAGCGTGCAGGAAACAAGCCCCAGCACAAGCATGCCGAGCAGGGTCAAAAACGGCAGGACAAAGTTTATTTGATTCCCCATTTTCAATATATAAGGAAAAGATACCGCGAGAGAGCTCAGGGTCCCAGCAAAAAGTCCGAGCAGGAGCAAAAGCGCGTTCTCAAAAGCCACAAGAAATACGAGGGCCCTCTTTTTGAAACCGAGCGCGGCCTGCAGAGCAAACTCCTGCCTTCTTTTATAAACATTCTGTAAAAGCACGGCAATGATACCAAAGGTGCCCAGGAGAAAACCCAGCCCCCCGAGTATCTGGAAGGTATAGAGATAAGTATTTTGCACATTGGCAAAAGCAGAGAGAGCTTCAGAGGTCCTCGCGGCCGTATAACCCATTTTTCCAAGTTCCTGCCTGAGCAAAAGCAGGACCTCTTCCTCTTTCTCTTTCGGGGTACGGATAAGAAAATAGTTATAACCTGTCCCGCTCCCAAAAACTCCGTTAAAATTCTCTTCGGAAATAACTATAACACCGGCAAAAATACTCTGCGAGAGCGAGGCCGTAAATTTAAGTCCGGCAGGAGTTCCGGACGCGCCGTAAACCGGAAGCGTGTCGCCGACTTTTTTATGCAGTATCCATTCCAGGCTGTTCGCGTCGGCCAGCGCGGGGATACTTCCGCCGGGGAGTTTATTATTCAGTATTTCCCAGGAAATTTTCCTGCCTGAAGAAAAGTACGCGCCGTCCTGCTCCAGGACGGAGACAGGAACTCCGAGGACCGCAGGCCTTACCGGCTGATTTACATTCAGACAGCTGATGTCCTCCCCGTTAACGCTCAGTTTACAGGGGACAAACGTGACACTGTCCCACACCGGGGCGGCATAAGAAGCAAAACCGTTCTTCTTTCTTCCCTCTCTTGAATTCAGCTCACTGTAGAGAGGCATTCTAGAATTCGCGATAAGGTTAAACCCGCCGGAACCGGATTTTTTTTGCAGAGTATCAGGGGCAAAACCGAGCGGCCTGTTCACGGCCACAGTAATAATAACAAAAGCAGCGGAAGCAAAGAGCCCCGCGGTAAGGAAGCTTCTCTTTTTGGAATACAGGAGCGACCTTATTCCAAGGGCATAAATACTGTCGATCCTTTTTCCCGGCTTAACTTTTACTTTTCCTGAATATTCCGGTTTGCCGGAAAGCAGGCCCCTGACGGTGGAACCTTTAAAAACCCTGACTCCAAAATAAATAGACAGCAGGGCCAGGGCCATACCCGACACCAACCCGGTAACCAGCGGCCGGGCTTCTATATATATTTTAAAATCACCGCCTTCCCCGAGCAGGGGTTTCAGAAAGCCCAGGACCCAACCGGCATAAAAAATACCGGCCGGCAAGGACACCAAAGCGCCCAGCAGAATGATAAACAGCCCTTCAAAAATATAAACCTTTAGAAGCTCTCTGAACGTAAACCCGAGGGCCAGCAATATCCCTGCCTGGGAGGTTCTTGTTTCCAGCATAAGCCGGAACAAATATGAAGCAAGCCACAGTGCCGAGAGCACTATAATGAAGCTCAAGGAAACGAAAAGCATCGCATAGTCCGTCGAACCTTGCGCCGCTTTCAGCGCCTCCTCTTTTACCGCGGTTACGCGCAAGCCGGCGTTTTTGTAGTCAAAATTCTTCAAAAAACTTTTCTTAAATCCGTCAAGCTCCGCCGTACCGGAAGAAGAGAGCTTTAGCGAGGTTATACCGGAATAAGCCGGCCGCCAAAAGTCCCTCGCATCCTCATAGGAGATCAGCGCCTTTGGTGCCGCCTTGTACCTGTCCCAGAACAATTCATCTTTTTGCCTGACCTTCTTCATATCAACCGGGAAAGGAGTCTTCCAGCCCGCCATATTTTTTGCGTCTGTGATACCTTCAAAATCCGGGACCCTCGCATTCCCCGCCATTTTTTCCTGGGCTTCGATATTGATCACGAGGAATTGTTTAGTTTTGACTTCGTACTCTCCGTTGCTTTTTGCTTCAAAATACTCCGCTTTAACAGTGTCTCCCACCCCGGCGCCCGTATCTTCAGCCGCCCAGCTGCTTAGAATTATCGGAGCTAAAGCGGAATTATTTTTTTCTTTCCCGGCCTTTCCGGGAAATATACGGCTGTTTCCGGAAACAATAGAGTACGGAGCTTTGCCATTCAGGGAATTAAGGAGATAAACGGAGTTTTCCTCGCAGGAAAGCCGGTTGTCTTTTGCCGCCTTTCTTGCGGCTTCTGCCGCGGCTTCGGAAAGCACCATATTTTCGCTTTCAAGTATAAAAGAACTTCCCCCCGGAATAATATTAAGCCCGAGATCCTCAATTTTCAAAACCTGTTTCAGGTTTTCTTCCAAAGCAGCAGGACCCCCCGAAACAAGCAGGTAGTTTACCCGGCCCTTCTTTTTTAGCTGCTCTTGAAGAAAATCAAGGCTGACAAAAATATTCCTGGGTTTCACAACACCGTTTTTTAAACTAAAACCTGCCGGGCCCGTATTTTTTATTATCGCTTTAACCGCAACAGGAAAACTTAAGACCGTATCTTCCGCTTTTTTCCCGCCAAAAAGAGAATCCCCGGGGGCAAAGCCCTGCTTTATTATTTTAATAACAAGCAGATCGCCTGCTTTCGCGTTCAGATCCCCGGCAAGGCCGGCATTGAGGACGGCTTCTCTTCCGGCCAAAGGCCTGCCGGGGCCTAAAGTGTCCTTGAGACAGTCCCCCTTTACTCCGAGAAGGACTGTATTGGGAACAAGAATTTCGTTTGCTGAGTTTTTTACCACGGCCGGCAGGACTATTACAGCCTCATAAACACCTGTCCCGTTCTTTTTTTCCCCCCCCCTTCCCAGCTTTTCAGCAAGTTCTTCAGAAAAAAAACTATTGCCGGAAACCGTAAACTGAACATTATTCAGGCGTTTAAGGGCAAGGTCCTCCAGATTTCTTTTTACGGAATGGCCGACAAGGAGCGAGCCGGCCAGCGCGGCAATAGCAACGGCAATACCCGCGGCAATTACCAGGTCCGCCTTCAGATAATACGTGAAACTTCTGAAAACCAGCCGGAAGAAGTTCAAGCGCTACACCTTTTCCAGCATTCCATCCGCCAGACGGAATACCGTTTTGAATTTTGCGGCAAGCTCGAGGTTATGCGTTGCCATGAGGACTATTACTTTTTCTGCTTGTGCTATTTCAAGGAAAATATCAACTACCAGCTTTCCGTTCGCGGCATCCAGATTGCCCGTGGGCTCATCGCAGAGCAGAAGCTTGGGAGAATTCAGCAAAGCCCTGGCTATCGCCACCCGCTGGCGTTCTCCGCCGGATAATTTCGCCGGAAAAGAATCAAGCTTTGAGGAAAGCCCGAGTTTGTTAAGCAGCTGAACCGCCTTTTTTTCCGCCGGGCCGCCCTCTCCCGCGGGGAGCGCAGCCAGGAGGACATTTTCCAGGGCCGTGCACTGCGGCAGTAAAAAATGTTCCTGAAAAACAAAACCCACCATTTTATTGCGGTAATTATACAGCTCTTCCTTTTGCAAGCCGGTAATATTTACCCCGCCCAGATAAATTTCGCCGGAATCCGCGTACTCCAGCCGCCCCAGGAGGTTCAAAAGCGTGCTCTTGCCGGAACCAGAAGGCCCGGTAATGGCGATAGTCTCGCCGGGAAGGGCAGCAAACTCAAGGTTTTTCAAGACCGGCAGTTGATAAGCTTTGCTGAGGTTCTTTACTTCAAGTCTTTCCGGGGAATTTAGCATAGGTTTCCCTCCACGGCTATATTGTACTGAAAAACCCCGCATTTATCCATATTTTTTCCGGCAGGCCGCCGTCTAACCCCATTCAAAAGCTTTAAATTTTGTATATACAAGCTGTTTTTTTATGTTAGAATATTAACCGTGTTTAAAGGAGGAACTATGAAAAAATATGTGCTTGCGGGTATGTTCTTAAGTTTATTTTGCGCTTTCGGTTTGTCTGCCGAAACCCCTTCCTGGCCTATTTGGCAGGGGGTAAATCATGACAATATCTCTTTAGAAAAAGGCCTGCTTAAAGAATGGCCGAAAGACGGCCCGGCGCTTGTCTGGAAATATGAAGGCCTCGGGAAAGGGTATGCTTCTGTTTCAATAGCCGACGGGATGATCTTTACGGCAGGCGACCTGGATTCAAAAAACACCGTAATTGCCCTGGATATGAACGGAAAACTCCTCTGGCAGGCCGCTACCGGGGATTCCTGGGATAAGGATTTTCCCGGCACCCGCGGAACACCGCAATATAATGAAGGCATGGTCTATCACCTCTCGGCAGCCGGAATGCTCGCCGCCCTGGAGGCAAAAACAGGCAAGCTAGTATGGTCTCTTGACCTGGCAGAGAAATACGGCTCAAAAGCAGGCGGCTGGGGCCTTTCAGAATCTCCTCTTATTGACGGAAATAATCTTATTTGCATGCCGGGCGGTAAAAAAACAGTTGTTGTAGCCCTGAATAAAAAAACCGGAGAACAGGTCTGGGCTACGAGCGGGTTGGCTGATAATGCCTCTTATTGTTCTTCCCTCATTATTGAAATTGCGGGAACCAGACAGCTCCTGGCCGAGAGCGCAACTTATGTACTTGGAATAAACGCCAAAGACGGGACGATCATCTGGAAGTTCCCCTATAAAACCGGCTGCGATTGTCATGCCACCACGCCTGTTTACAAGGACGGTTCAATATTTTTAACAAGCGGTTATGGAAAAGGTTCCTGCCTGATAAAACTTTCCAAAGACGGAACTTCCGTAACTGAAGAATGGAAATCCAAAGATATGGATAACCACCACGGCGGGGTCGTATTCTTAGACGGCTATGTCTACGGTTCAGGGGCGCAAAAACCGGGCTGGTTCTGCCTCAATTTTGAGGACGGCAAGACCGCCTGGAATAAAAAACCGGGTAAGGGCTCCCCGATCTATGCCGACAAAATGCTTTATCTTCTTGACGAGCAGGGAAAGCTCACTATGATAGAAGCCAATCCCAAGGAATACAAAGAGGTAAGCAGCTTTAAACTGCCCAAGGCCTCGAAAGACACTTTCTGGGCCCACCCGGTCATCCTGGACGGAAAAATATATATCAGACACGCGGGCATGCTCTATGTCTATGATCTAAAGAAGTAAGGAGGTTGGTTTTATGAAAAATATATGTTTCCGGTTAGCTGCTGCTTTTTTGCTGGTTTTTTTATTAGCCGGTGCAAGTTTTGCTGAAACAGCGGCGGCCTCCTGGCCGGCTTTCAACGGAATAAACCACGACAACATAAGCCCTGACAGGGGTTTGCTTAAAGCGTGGCCGGCAGAGGGGCCAAAACTTCTCTGGAGCCATAATAAATGCGGTAAAGGTTACGCGAGTGTCACTATTGCCGACGGCATGATCTTTACGGCAGGCAGTTTAACAAGCAAAGACACAATAACAGCCCTGGACTTTAGCGGTAAAATCCTCTGGCAGGCGGAAAACGGGAAAAGCTATACGGGCAGTAATCCCGGAGAAAGAAGCACCCCTGTGTGGAGCGACGGTATGGTCTACCAGATCAGCGGGCTGGGTATTCTCGGCGCTTTTGATGCCAAGACCGGAAAAGGTGTCTGGTCACTTGAACTGAAAGGAAGCGAAACCAAAGGTTCTGCAGGCACCTGGGGCTACGCGGAATCCGTAACTATAGACGGTAATAACCTTATTTGCATGCCCGGAGGCAAAAATACACTTTGCCTGGCCCTGGATAAAAAGACAGGAAAAAAGATCTGGGAAACAGAAAGCACCGGGGACAATGCCGGTTATTGTTCCGGTATTATAGTGGACTATAAAGGCAAGCGGCTCTTACTGACCATGAGCGCAAAATATGCCATGGGAATTGACCCTAAGACAGGCAAGCTTCTCTGGAAATTCGCTTACGAAACGGCCTGGGACGTGCATGCCACCACCCCTGTCTTCCTTGACGGGTTGATTTACATCACAAGCGGCTACGGGACAGAAGATAAATGTTTAAAATTGGATGATTCTCTGAGCGCGGTAACAGAACTCTGGTCCGGAAAAAATATAGATAACCACCATGGCGGAGTCGTTATGGTCAACGGCTATATCTACGGTTTCGGGGACAAGAACAAAGGTTTGCATTGTATAGATATGAAGACCGGTAAAAAGCTCTGGACGGAAAAAAGCGTCGGGAAGGGCTCTTTAACTTATGCCGACGGCATGCTTTACTGTTACAGCGAGACGGGCGGCCTTGTGACCCTCGTTGAAGCAAATCCCGGGCAATTCAAGCAGGCCGGACAATTCAAAACACCGAGCGAAGGTAAAGACCCGTTCTGGAACCATCCGGTCGTGGCCGGAGGAAAGCTTTTTCTCAGGCATGAAAATGATCTTTTTGTTTATGACGTGAAAGGCAGGTAAACTTTCAATTTAACGGGCTCTTCCTCTTCAGGGCGGAGCCCGTTTTAATCAGGAAAGTCCGATAGTGTTTAAGCACCCCTTTACAAACTTTTCAAATTTCAAACCATAACATTATTGACTTATTATATGCATTGTTTTATAATCAGAAAACAATATATTCAGTAAAAGGAAATGCTTTTGAACTTCAGAGAACTTTGTGAAACAGCAGTAAGAGAAAGAGCTTCTGATATTATTATTTCCACCAATTCGCCTATCAGTTTCAGGATCGACGGGGACGTGGTCCAACTGGACGGGAAAAAACTCAACAGCGAAGAAACCCGGGAACTTATTGAATCTATCTTCGATACCGAACAAAAAGCCGCTTTTAACAGGAACAAGGAACTTGATTTTTCTTATGATATTAAAGGCCTCTGCCGTTTCAGGATCAACGCCTACATGCAAAAAAGCACGGTCGCGGCCTCGATACGGCCGATACCCCATATACTCCCCAACTTATCAGAGCTTAACCTGCCGGACATTATTGAAAAGCTTGCTGATACGCAAAGGGGGCTGATCCTTGTCACCGGGCCGGCCGGCAGCGGAAAAAGCACCACCCTGGCGGCGATGCTAGACCTGATCAACAGCAGAAGAAAAAGCCATATAATAACGATAGAAGACCCAATAGAATTCCGGCATGAAAACAAATTAAGCATAGTGGAACAGCGGGAACTTCATACAGACACTCATTCTTTTGCCGACGCTATCAAGTCGGTCGTCAGGCAGAGCCCTGATGTGATCATGATAGGAGAACTCAGAGATCTGGATACTATCTCAACTGCGATAACGGCGGCGGAGATGGGACATCTCGTCCTTGCTACCCTCCATACCATAGACGCCGCGCAAACTATCCACAGGATAACTGACGCTTTTCCCCCCACCCAGCAGTTCCAGATAAGGATCCAGCTTGCCGGAGCGCTGCAAGCTATCATAGCGCAGCAGCTTATTCCAAAAGACGGGCAAAAAGGCAGGATCCCCGCTGTTGAGGTTTTGATCTCGACTTCCGCGATCAAGAACCTTATTATCAGCAACGACGCCCGGCAGATCTACACGGCAATCCATACAGGCAAAGAATACGGAATGCAAAGTTTTGTACAGTCGCTAAAGAATCTTTATAAACGGGGCATCATAAGTTTTGATAACGCAAGAAAATACTCGCATTCCCCCGCCGAATTTACCACGGCAGTACTCGCGGAACTTGACCCGGCCTGTAAAAAGAAACATAAAAAAGGCATAAAACGCCTTGTCAAAGGGATGCTCTATTCCGCCAAGAAGAAAATGAAAGCAAAAAGCGGGAAAAAGACCCTAAGAACTCAAAGGGAGAATAAAAGAGATTAGCTTTAAAGCGAAGAAAAACGCAAACCCTGCCGGCGCGAAGATCACAAAAAGAAAAAAGCAGCTGTTAAGTACTTTATTATTTGACCGCGTCGAGTTCTATTTCGAAAAGGAGCTCCTCCCTACAGACCGTAGTGTAGACGACTGTTGACGGAAAAGCAGGGATATTATTTAATTCACAGTATTTTCTGAAAGCGGGAGCGGTACCCTGCTCTTTAAAATATAAAATTGACCTGGTAACATCCTCCCAATCCATATTCCTTGACGAAAGTATCTCCTTCACTACCTTCAGGGTAAGCTCTATTTGTTTATCCAGGTCTCCGATATAAGCCGACTTGCCATCGGGGTCGATACTGGCGGTACCGGAGATAATAAGTTTCCGACAGGCCCCGGTCTTTATTTCCACCGCGCGGCTGAAAGCACTCTTGTAATTGAAGGCCTCGCATTGCAGGGGCGAGCCGACTTTAGTGATTTTTGCTTCCCCGTGTTTTGGTTTCAGGGCGTAAAAACCGGCCACCAGTGCCGCGCCTTCCGGGTTGCTGGCCCCGATACCGGTACTCGCCGGGACCAGTTTATGAAAAATACCGTTGGCATCAAAACACCCGGTGCGGGCGTCGTTAAATTCCTTATACCAGTCAAGAAGTTTATCCAGATAAAACCAGGTCCGCACGACCCGGGAGAAATCCATACCCGCCTCTTTCAAAGCGGCGTCCGCTTTGGCATAAACCTCACGGGTCTGTTTTCCCGGAGCAAGGGCCGTGTCATCCGGTCTCATATCTGACAGGAGCACGTATTCGAAATCCGGGTCTTCGTAGGCAAAGCCGGCCTTTTCACCGTTTAAGTTTATTTCTTTAAGTTTCACCCCGGAAACAGCAAATACCTGGATCCCGCTCACCGGAAAATGGCTTCCATTATCATGGTCAATTGCCATAACCGGCCAGGTGACCGGCCCGTTAAGCTTTTTCATCTTTTCAATAAGTACCGGCTTTGAGGGGATCCCGCCCAGGAGGAGCTGCATGACAGCCTGCGCGCCTGTTTTTTTCAAATAGGAAAATAATTCAGCGAGGGAGGTGTCGAACTCCCGGGTGCCCGGAGGAAAAGCCAGAGAGATAAAATGTTCTTTATAACCGTTTTGCGTAACTACCGATACCTTTAAATTACCTTGTAGCAAGCTCTCGAAACCGCTATTTTTTGTTTTCAACTGTTATTCCTTTCTTTTCTCCGACAAGATTTCCGGGAACCGTTCTCTCCGGTGTAACGTCCGCTATTTTTTTAATATCATTTTTTTCAGGAGGTTTTTTTTCCTCTTTGCCTTTTAATACTACCACAGGAAGAGCCGGTGCTGTTACAAATATTTTTTCGCGTTTGGATTTGTTGTCCGGATTTTCGGGATCCGCCACGGGTACATTAGCTACAGCCACCAGGACAAGGTTTTCATACAAACCCGGATTGACTTTGCTTTCCACCCGGAGCGTGGCCATTTGCCTGTCTTTATTGCCACCCCGAAAGCTTGAATTACGCAGGATAATGCCCGGGGGAGGATCCAGGAGCTGTAACTGCAGGTTTACCTGAAAATCAGGATTACGCACCAAATCTATCGGTATTGAAGATTCTTTGCCCTGGGTCAGTTCAAATATTTTTCCGCTGGGAACGGCAAAAGCGAGTGTATAAGGCATGGGCGGTGTTACAAGAACAAGCTGGTCGCTTACCGGGACCAGGTGCTTCCAGGCAAAGGCCTGCATATAATCTTCAGCGGAAATTACGGGACGGGTAATTTTACGGCCCTGGACAACACCTGTTGCTTCAAGCCGGCAGGCGCTGATGCCTTCTTTGACCTTATTCCCGGCCGTAACCGTCAGATTCATTTCGGTTTTTCCTTCGGGTATGACCGAACTGTCAAGCCTCAGCCCTCCCAGGTCGTTTTGCAGGGCAAGCTGGACCGGGCCGGTAAAACCGTCTTTGCGGACTACTTTTGCCTTAAAGCTGGCCGTACCGCCGCGGGGCACGGTAAGATTCGGAGGAAAAGAATTGACTTCAAAGTCAGGCAGGGGCTCGCTCACGCGCAGGCGGTAGGCGTATTCCTCCCCACCCTTGTTCTGCATATCCCTTATTTCCAAAGTATAAACCCCGTCCGCAGGGAGTTTGATGAGCAAAGCAGAATCCGCGTGATGCGTTGACATTCCTTCGCCTTTATAGGTCAAGTCATCGTCATTATCCGCTATTTTCACACCCTTACTGTCGGTCAGGATAATATATGAATCAAGAGGAGAACCGAGGCTGCGTGCTGCGACCTCTATGGCTATTGCCTGGCCTGCCCTGCCCAAAAAGGAATAGTAATCCTTAACACCCACTCCGGTTATACGCCCGTTGACTATCACGGGCAGTTTTAGCAGGCGGGCTTTTTCAGGGGAATTATTGCCGTTTTGATTGCTGACCTCAGGAAGATCACTAAAAGCAAATAAGACCTTATTGGAAAGTATATTTTCTTTATTCCGGACCTGCAGGCTCTGGACGGGGTAATTCCTGTCCTTGCTCTCCGCCTCAAAGGCCGTGACCGGCAGATTTTTCCCGTAAAGCCTTACAAAAGTGGAAGTCCCGTAACTTGTCCCCAGCGGATAAATGTGCGTAATATAAGGCAGGGCGCCGATGGAGATACGGTAGACAAAATCCTCCCGGCCCCTGTATATGGAATCCCTTACTTCCAGGAAATATTCGCCGTCTTCAGGAACGGTGTAAAGTATCACCGGATCCTGGGAAAATCTGAAATTATCCGAATGAATAAGCTCCGTCCCTTTGCTGTCCAAAATAGCCAGTGTGCCCTGGAACCAGCCGGGAACTCCGTCTGCGATATAAGGAAGTAATTTTCTGATATCGGCGGTTACAACCAGGTCCTGCCCTTTCCTTCCTTTAAAACTATAGTAATCCACATCGCTTTGCGTGCCCTGCAAACCCTGCAGGATCTGCCCGTTCAAGAGCGCGGGCAGGGAGGGTATTTTGGTGGCCTGCTCCGGGCGGTTATTAGGTTCGGCATCATAAACCTCGGGAAGCTGGCCCACCTGAAAGGTAAATTTATTGGAAAGGCCGGCGGAAGTGATCACACGCAGTTCCCGGTCCCCGGGCAGGGCATCCTCCGCGATAGTTATCTTAATTTTCACCGTATCCGGAAAAGGGTCGTCCTTTTTATTTTTTTTACTGTTCCTTCTTTTTTCCCTGCTAGCTTTTTCTTTTTTCGAAACTGTGGTGTTAAGATCAAATTTAAAATTTGACGGTTTAAGGTTTTCTTTATCTAATTTTTTGGGAATTACGGTAACTTCTTCGAACTTCGTATCTTCGGCTCTCTTTAGGACCAGATCTTTATCCGGATCCTCCAGGACCTGGCCTGAGACCTTGCCGCCGGTTACGTGTACGGCCGTGGCTTCTCTGATATTTTTTCCACCCACGAGAACCTCAATAACCGTCCCCAGCCTGCCGCCTGCGGGATAGATATAACCTATATGCGGCGGCTCCGCCGTAAACCCGGCGGCGGAAAAAATAAATATGACCGCGGCTATTTGGACAGGAAACCTTCTCACAACATTATCTCCTTAAGCAGCCCTCCGGTCTCTTTCGGGCTGACAACTCCTTCGGTAAAAGGACTGGCATAGACCGTCAGGCCCTGCGGGTGCGGCAGTTTAGCGTTCTTATCAATTCCAAGAAGCTCAAATACACTTGCCATGAGATCCCAGGGATAGATAGGCCGCTCAATAACATTCTCTCCGGTGCTGTCGGTTTTCCCGACAACCTGGCCGCCTTTAAAACCGCCTCCGGCTACCAGGTAAGAGAACGCTTTGCCAAAATGGCTGCGCCCGCCATACCAGGGGTCTTCCCAGAGTATCCTGGGAGTGCGGCCGAATTCCCCGCCGCAGAGAATTATTGTGCTGTCCAGCAGTTTTTTATCTGCAAGTTCCTGCAATAACGCCGCAAGCGCTTTATCAAACTCCGGCAACTTCTGATTCATGGTCTCAAAATGCCGTTTATGCGTATCCCAGCCGCCATAGTTGATCGTTATATACGGCACCCCTCTTTCCACGAGCCGTTTCGCAAGCAGGCAGGACTGGCCGAATTTGTTGCGCCCGTAAAGGTCCCGTGTTTCTTTCGTTTCTTCATTCAGCAGAAAACCCCTTCTGGCCTCTCCCAGGATCATGGAGTAGGCCTGTTCCTGGCAGGATTCAATAACCTTTACCAGCGGGTCTTCCATCATCCCCCTGGTAAAACTGTCTATGCCCTTCAGAAATTCTTTGCGGGTCTTCTGCCGGTCTTCGCTTACGGTCTCGGATACGATACCTTCAACCGCAAACGGCTCTCTGTTAGGATCCCCGCCCGTAGAAAAAGGTTTGTATTTTGAGGCCATAAAACCGCATTCGGAAAATCTGCCCTGGGGGGTGGTCACGGTGATATAGGGCGGCAGGTCATTCTTGTACACGGGCGGCTGTCCTTTGAAAAGTGAAACAATCGCGCCCATTCCGGGATAAACAAGCTCGCCCCCGGGTTTCCTGCCGGTCTGAACCATATAAGCCGCGGTCTCATGCCCGGAATTGCCGTGGGTCATGCCGCGCAGTAAAGCATATTTATCTGCCTGTTTTGCCAGCAGGGGAAGCAGCTGCCCTATCTTTATGCCCGGAACGTTAGTATCTATAGGCCGGTTTAGAGGGCCGCAGTAATCTTTCCCCGCATCGGGTTTGGGATCAAAGGTATCAAGATGCGGCGGCCCGCCCCACATCCAGATCTGAATTACGGACCTGGCCCGGGGTTTGCTTTCAAGCAGCTGGCCGAAAGCTTTGGAGTCAAACAGCCCGGTAAAGATCACCCCGCCTGCCCCGTAAAGGGCCGCCTTGAGAAAACTCTTGCGCGTTATTTTTTTCTTAAGGTATGAGTTTTTCTTTTTCTTTGCCATTTTAGCCCCGCTCTTTAATTTAATGCTTAAGAATAAATTCGCCGGTATTTATCAGCGCCCAGGCAATATCACTCGCGGACTCGTTTGTTCTCCGCTTAGTATCGGTTAAATACTCCAGAGCAAGTTTCTGCTCTTCTTGAGTCGGAAAACGGGAAAGTATCTTCAAATAAAGCTCATCCAGTAAAGAAGTTGTGTCTTTGCGCTGGTTTATTAACTGCTGGAGCAGCCGCCCGTATACGATCTTCCTTTCAATACTGCTTGAGTTTAGCAGGTGCTGGACCTGCGTAACCGACGGGATGGAATTTCGCTCCGACTCAAAAGAGGTGTTACGCGGCGGTTTTCCGAACATTTCCAGGATCGGAGAAGTAATACTGCCATCCGCTATATCTATCGCTCTTTGATTATTTGGCAGGAAAGTGAACGGTTCGGGTATGGCGCTCTGGTAACTCTCCCCCGTCCCGGTGATCTGGCAGATCGCGTCAATAATAACCTCAGCGTCAAGCCGCCTTATCCGGTAATGTGAAAACCCGTCTTCATCTTCCGCATTCCAGTCATTTGACTTCGCGGAAAGCTGGTAGGTATTTGAGTTCAAAATAAGCCGGTAGATATGTTTCAGGTCAAAATTCTGCGTCACCAGTTCTTTTTCCAGATAGGCAAGCAGTTCCCCGCTCCAGGGCGCGTTGCCGGGTTTCATATCATCGGGTTCGTGCACGATGCCCCGGCCCAAAAGCCAGTACCAGACCCGGTTGACCGCGCTTTTGGCGAACCAGGGATTTTTCGGTGAAGTCAGCCAATCGGCAAAAACCACCCGGGGATCGGTAACCGGAGAAATTTCAACAGGTTTTCCGTTCAGCGGAGCAGGCAAAACGGGCTTGCCGTCTTTATCCAGAAGAGGTTTTCCGTCGGGATTAAAATATATAATTTCTTCTTTCCATTCTTCCGTGGGTTTATAGCCGACTTTGGTAAAGAACGCGCACAAGCCGAGAATCTCGCTTTCGCTTAAACCGGACTCGTTCAACCTGAGCCCCATAAAGAGCTGGGCCACATTTTCGGCCAGCAGCCGGGGAGTGCGTTCCTGAAAGGCCCGGTAAAAATTCACGGCCGGATCGCGGAAATTACTTCCGCTCGCGGTCAGAAGTTCTCTTACAAACTTATCATAGGGTGTATTGTTCTGGAGCCGGTCTTTGACCATGCGGCTATAGGCCTGGGCGGCATTGGGCCAGAGGTTGCTCGGGAACTCCGCTTTAATGCGGAGCAGGTCACCCCATTTCATCGACCAGTAGACGGCAAATTCACTTCTTGCAAGCAGCCGGTCAATAAGTTTCGCTCTTTTCTTGGGATCTTTATCCCCCAGGAAAGTTTTTGCTTCCTGGGCAAGCGGGAGGGTGCCTATAACATCAATGTAGGCGCGCCGCAGAAAAACTTCATCGGAACAGGTTTCGGAAGGAGGTGTATCCCGGCTTTTTAACTCGCGAAGTACCAGCTCGTCTATCTTGTTATTCTTTTTAAAGCTATCAAAGCTCTTTTGAGCTCCTGCCTGCCCCGGCATATCCGCTCCAATAAGAAAAGCAGGGCCGTAAAACAAGGCTGATGTGATAATAACCTTTATACAGCAGGTTTTTAAGCTCATATACATCCTGATATTTAGACGCTTAGGCCGCTATATTAGTTTACACCATTTTTTGCGTTTTGTCTTGAAAAATAACTTTGCAAAGGTGACAGGTTTTGCGAAAACGGCTGTTTAATTCTGCATCATCCTTAATTCTTCACATACTTTATTAAACTCATCTTCTCCGAGTTCTTTTTTTGTAAATCTCTTGGAGTCGTTACTCCCGCAGAATATTTCGATATCATCGGGAGTTATCCTGATCCTGGTGGTCACATCAAGATTAAAGATGAAGGTTTCATTGAATCTTTCGCTTGTTGGATTGATCTTCTCTATCTTAAATGGTTTCATTTTCACCTCGCCGTTGCAGCTGTGCATATCTTCTGTCAATAAATCTGCCCGCGTAACGCGGCCACCGCCTTAAAAATACAGACAAATAATTTTCTTATTTGCTAAAGACCTTTCTTAAAACTTCCAGCCCTTTTAGCAGCTGCTTTTGTTTTTGCACGCTTATCTTATCTATTTTTGCAGAGATAATATTGCCCACCACCCTGCTTATGGCTTTATATTTATTTTTTCCGGTGGCCGTAATAAAAATGAAATTACCGCGCCGGTCCGCTCTGTCCATTTTTCTGGCCACCAGGTTTTGTTTTTCCAGGGTGGTCAAAGCCCGCGACATAGTGGCTTTATTAATACCGGCCCAGAGTGCAAGTTCGTTATTGGTGCGGGGCCCGGTATAAAGTTTGGAAAGTATCCGGAACTGGAAAACAGTGAGTTCCGGCTGAGCCAGGGCCCTCATATTGGTATAGATATCCCTGACCACGGAAGGTAAAAGTTCAATAATGATCATACCGGTCTTTCTTTTCATATTAAGCTATTATAACAAATATAGTTAGCAATGACAACCAATATTAAGAAAATGCCTTCATACCGGTAAAATCCATAAAGTCAAAAGTCCTGAAGCCGGACCTGCAAAAGGCGGGCAAAACCCGGGGACTTTTCTTAGAATTTCCCCGGCTCTTTTACCGTTTCATACATTGCGTGCAGATTTGAAAGCGGGGTTTCCGGAGCAAGATTATTTGCTTCTTTTAAGATAAATTTTCCGCCTGTTGCGATACCTGACTGTAAAATTCTTTTTACCTCAGTCCTTACCGCGGCGGCATCCCCCCGCAGCAGCAAATTCACATTGGGCCCGCCATAGAGCGTTACGTCTTCCCCGAGTTCTTTCCTTAACCGGGAAAAGTCCACGGGAAAACCTGTATCAAATTGCTTAACATTCAATTCATCGCGGATGGTTTTAAAATGCCGTGTTGAATCACCGCAAAGATGAATACTGTTCGGCCCTCCGTTTGAAAACGCGGCAACCAGCTCTTTATGAAAAGGCAGCACAAATTCCCTGTACATCTCCGTGGAAATATTGGCAATGCTGTCATCCGCAAAACCCAGGGTTTTGTTTTTTTCCGGTTCCCCGCAATATTTTTTCAGGGCTTTCAGCCGGCTGATTATACCCTGATTTATGAACGCCAGCAATTTTTTTACATAGGCCGGATCCTCATAAAGATCGGTAAAAAGTTCGGTTCCTCTTAAGTTAACCGCGGCCGTAAACACCCCGTCCGTCCACATACCGGACAAAAACACTTTATTGACAGGACTGCCCTCGAAACTGTAACCTTCCTTCTTTTTCTCCAGGAAATACTCATAATACCGGATATTTTTTGCCATGATGCCGCTCAAAGGTTCCGGCATTTTTTTATCAAATAATAGATTTTTTTTATCTCCGCTCAATATAGGTTCTGTATCCGGCACCTGTCCCGGGCGGTAGTTAACTTCACAGCCAAACCAGGCTGCCTCGCTGTAATTTTGAAGATCCACGCTGACATCCAGGCCTTCCGCGGGAATACCCATCCGGGCGTCCTGGGGAACATTTAATTTATACCAGTTCTGGAACTCCATCTGTTTTTCCAGCATAATGCCGGGCTCTTCAGAATATTCTTTAAAAGTCACGTTTTTTTGATTCAATTTCCGGTCAAGCAAAAGCATGCGCACATTGCAGCTTATTACCATAGGCACGCGTACGGGTTTACCTGCATTAAACGCATCCCAAACGCGGGCAACTTCTTCATTATGCTTTTGAAAATCTTTTTCGGTACGCATATCTTCCTCAGGACCGGCGCCGGCTTGTTCTATAACAGTTATTTACGGCCTACTAGCTTCCCTTGTTATACCAGCTTACTTTTACTTTCTTGAACTTTTTTGGAGTGCCAAGCAGGCCTATTTTTTTCGACTCTCCCGGCAGGATATTCACGCAGTTATCAGCGGCAAAAACCCCGGCCGGTAATTCCAAAATGACCTGATGGGCATAATTATCGGTCTTAATTTTTATTCTCTTCCCGGTAACAACATATTTAACTTTTGCAGGCGGCATTTTGATATTGGGAAGAGGATGCGCCAGACAGGAATTCTCACTGACAAGTTTTCCGTTTATTTTAAGTTTCGCAAAATAAACATTTGCCCGTTTAAAAACATCCAGGTTGTCAAAAGCCGCGCGCGCGGCGGAAGCCGGCTTTATCCTTATCTTTTTCCTGCTAATTTTTTCCGGCCGGGCTCCAAAAGAAAGATACCCCGCCTTCTCCCCGGTAAAGGCCTTGATACCGAATTCCAGTTCCGCCTCATAACTTTTGAGCGTGTCATTTAGGACCCAGATCGAAACACCGTACTCTTCCTTTTTCAGGGAAACAAGTAAAGGTTGATAGGCCCTTTTCACATGATAATAACTCAACTTATTGCCGGCATAATAATCCCGTATGGTCCAGCCCAGCTCGCCCCAGGTATCGGCATACATCCAGAACAGGCTGCCGCTGCAGGTGAACATCCTTCTCCTTAAATGTTCTATCTCAAAGGCCAGGCCCTCCCCCTGAAGCAGCTGCGAAACCTTGATATAATCCTTAAAGGCCAACTTTTTATGGTCCCCGTAAAAAAGGTCTATATGCCTGGACATGAAGCCCGGATCACTTTCAGGTATCCCGAACCAGTTCATGCGGTTCACATGGAATTTAAAGGCCCCGGACGCGAGACTCCTGTCTTTTGCAGGGAGATATTTTTTTACCGACTCAAGGTTGGGCAGGGACATTAGCCCGAACTCGCTTATAAATCTGCCTCTTACCCTTTCAAAATTACGGTAGTCCAGCCGGCCGACCGGCCCGCCGTGCAAGCCCACGTTCCAGGCATGCATATCACCTTCGTTATCACTGTTCGCGTATTCACCGCCGTAGGGAGAGCCCGGCCGGTAGGGGCGGGTACCGTCATATTTCGCACAAGCTTCGGGAAGGATTTCATGGTAGATCTTTTTTCCATAAAAAATTCTTTTCTTATCCGCTCTGTTCCCTATCCATCTTTCGTCATAAGCTTCATTATTCTCGTTATTTCCGCACCAGAGGACCAGGCCGGGATGATTTCGCAAACGCTTAACGGCTTTCTCCGCCTCTTCCCGCACCGCTTTGCAGAACTCTTTGTCATCATCAGGATACATCGCGCAAGCAAAGATAAAGTCCTGCCAGACCATGATGCCGTTTTCATCACAGGCCCGGTAAAACTCCTCATCTTCGTAGATACCCCCGCCCCAGACCCGGAACATATTTATATTAGCCCCGGCGGCATCCTCCACCAAACTGCGGTACTTTTCTTTCGTCACTCTCGCGAAAATACTGTCGGCAGGCACCCAGTTAGCACCCTTACAAAAAACTTTTTTTCCGTTTATTTCCAGAGTAAAGGACTTACCGCCTTCCGGAGCAGGAATTTTTTCCTGCAGGAGCTTTACCTCCCGGATACCGAACGCGGTCTCAAATACATCCAGCAGTTTTCCACCGTCTATTACTTCAAGCTTGAAAGTATTCAGGGCCGGCTCGCCCAGGCCTTTGGGCCACCATAATTTCGGCCTGGCCTGTTTTCTTGTTATTATATATTTATTCAAGCCCTTTTTCGCCGGGACCCTGATTTTTTCGGGCTTTCCGTTTATGGAAACTTTAAGCTCCAAACTTAAGGGTTTTGCGGAAAAACTTTCCAGTTCGACCTCAGCCGAGATAACGGCCGCCCTGCCTCGCAGGCTTGTTTTGATAAAGCAGTCCCTTACCGCGGCCTGCTCATAAGAAACAATTTTTACCGGCCTCCAGATACCGCAGGTCAGCATTTTAGGCGCCCAGTCCCAGCCGAAGACATACTGGGGCTTTCTGACCCAGATCCTTGCTCCGGCGTTTTTCCGGGAGGCCCCGTATTTTTCAAGCTCTTTATTTTTTGCGATGAAAACTCCGGCATCGAGTTTTACAATAAGGGTATTCCTGCCCGGCAGCAGCCGGCCCGTTATGTCAATTGTATGAGCGACCAGGCAATTATTGGTCTGCCCTACCGGCACGCCGTTCAGGTATATTTTTGAGGTGGTATCCAGGCCTTCAAAAACGAGCTCCGTCCGCTCCTTATTATTAAGACGGGGGGCTTCAAATTCTTTCTTGTACCACCATTCCTTTTCTTCCACCCACGCTGCCTTTTTGACATTCATATTATAAAGCGGTTCGGGTATAAGCTTTTCCCTTATAAGGTCCAGATGAACGTCCCCGGGAACTTTTGCCTGAAGCCCGTTCTTAAATACCTTTTCCGGAAGATAGGCCTTTTGTTTCTCGCCGGAACCTTCGTCAAAATAATTTAACGCCCAGGCCCCGTCCAGTTCCAATATGTTCTTCATTTTACCCCTTTCTGATACCGGTTCTAATTACAATTGTGAATGGGCCTTGACAAACTTGAGAATTTCATCAACCTGACAAAAAGCCAGGCAGGTGGTGGTGTCGGAAGCGCCGTAGTAGATAGCTATCCGTCCGGTGGGAGCATCCTGCAAAGTGGAAACAGGGAAAACTACATTAGGCACGTCGCCCACACACTCGTAATTTTCCTGAGGCCCCAGCAGGAACGGCGCGGTCCGGTACAACACTTTCCAGGGTTGTTCCAGATCCAGCAGAGCCGCACCTGTTCTGTACACCATACCGTTGCAGGTCAGGTTCACCCCGTGGTAGAACATCAGCCAGCCCTGCTTCGTCTTAACCGGGACCGGCCCCGGGCCGATCTTTAAACTCTGCCAGCCGCCTTTAGTGGCCATGACAAACTTATGTTTACCCCAGTAAACCAGGTCCCGGCTCTGGGAAATAAATATGTCCCCGAATTCGGTATGCCGGTTATCGCTGGGGCGGGAGAGCATGACATAATGGCCGTTGATTTTCTCCGGGAAAAGCACCCCGTTGCGGTTATGAGGAATGAAAACATTTTCCAGCTGGTGGAATTTTTTAAAATCCGAGGTCCAGGCCAAACCGATGGTCGGGCCGTGAAACCCGTTGCACCAGGTGATGTAATATTTATTGCCTATCTTTGTCACCCGGGGGTCATAACCCCCTGCGACCCTGCCGTTCCCGTAGGGGCTTGTTGTGAACCGGATCGGTTCTTCATTGAGCTTCCACTCCAGCCCGTCAGCGCTCTTGCCGAAAAAAAGCGAGCTGCCGCCCGCGCGGTTTTCCACGCGAAATACGCCGTAATAACCCGGGCCGTAAGGAATTACAGCGCTGTTAAAAATACTGTTGGAAATGCTTAAGAGATTGCGCGGAATTACGGGATTGGACCGGTAACGCCAGATCACATCTTTACAACCCGCCGGTTTTTCCTCCCAGGGGATGTTCGGGAGAGCTTTCCCGATGATAGTCGGACTGCTTTTGGAACCCGTTTTTTTAGTCCCGGTACCTTTTTTTTCTGGCATAACTTTCTCCTTTTAATTACTCTGAAGCCGCTTTAAAAACCGCGGCATTAGCTTTCTTGATCTTTGAGGCCGCACTTTAGTTATTATACTATATTGAAATGAACTTGAGGATGTTAAAAGTAATTAAAAAGGAATAGACACTACACAAATGTATAGTGTCTATTCCCGGTTTTAAACCCGTTTATTTTGCTTTTGGTGCATCCACAAGATCTACTTCAATATCATCATAGTAGAAAGTTTCATTCTTGGCTCCAAGACTCGGGCCCCCGCCAAATATTACGCCATTGGCGCCTTTGTTGAAAAACTCTACCTTTTGAGGGAACACAGGGTCTTCCTTGTCATCATTATACGAAACACTTAAGGTCTTGGCATCGGTAAAAGTAAAGGTAAACTTGCCCCAGGCCGCTTTGGGCCTTTGAATACCCGAATAGCCCTGGCTAAACCACTGGTTTTCCGCGGTAAATACATTGCTGTAGCAGTTGATATTCAAATAAGGCGCAAAATGTATAATTTCCACAGCTTTATCATCATCACCGTTTATAAGCCCGAAATAAGGCCCTCCTGCTGCGCCTTTTGCTTTTTTGACCGCAAAAGAGTCATAGACCCACATAGTCACGGTTCCAAATTTATTTTCTGTCGCAAATCTCCATGTCGCCGTCGCGCCGTTCGGCACAAAAAGCGAAGAATTGCCCCCGTGCTTCTGGTCCGCCGAAATAACGGCATCCCCCTCTATTTCCCACTTTTTAAGCGCTGCCTTATCCTCAAAACCTTCTGATATCTTTGCCGCAAATATTGAGGCCGAAAAACTTAGAACTACTGCTGCCATCACCAGTCTTTTTACCATTTCCAAACCTCCTAAATTTGAATTATCTTACTGTAATAATTATACGCCGCGCAATTTCCGTTGTCCAGCAAATTTAAATGACGGCGTGCGGGAACACCTGCATAAATAAGACACTGGATCCTCGATAAAAACACTCGAGGATGACAGAAAAACGAATTATTATTCTTCTGTCATATTAAGGCCTGATATACGGCATCTTTTATCTGCTTGGTTAAAAGGTAACAGGGTTTGGCTACCTGCATCATTACCAGTGTAACTATATCTTCCTTTGGATCTATCCATACTTCGGTACTGGCCGCGCCGCCCCAGCCAAACTCCCCTACCGACCCGATCCCCTGTTTTTCACCCAAACTGCGTAGTACGGAAACTCCCAGGCCATAACCGAATTTATAAGGTTCAATGCAGGAATGCGTTGGCGGCAAATGGTCGGAGCGCATCAGTTCCACGGTCTTGCGGCCCAGGATCCGCGCGCCGTTAAACTGCCCGTTATTCAGGAGCATTAGGCCGAATCTAAGATAATCAGCCGTCGTGGAGACCAGACCGCCGCCGCCGGAAAAAAAGGCCGGTTTTTTCAGATAATTGCGGTCTTCTATCTTCTGGCGCGTGACACGGCCGTTTTTATCATGTTGATAAAGAACAGTCAGGCGGGATTGCTTTTCTTTGGGTACAAAAAACCCGGTATCCTTCATGCCCAGCGGTTTAAAGATCCGTTCCTCAAGGAATTTATCATAGGGTTGTCCCGAAACGACTTCGACCAGCCGGCCCAGTATATCGTTCGAGGCGGAATACTGCCATTTTTCCCCCGGCTGCGAGGTCAAAGGCAGCTTGCAATAATTCTTTACGAATTGCTTCAGGTTCAGGCCTTTACTTTCCGCCTCATGAACCCCCTCGTAAGTCAACCCGCCTGTATGGGTCAAAAGATCATGGATGGTAACATCCCGTTTTAGAGGGACCAGAGTGAACGAACCGCCTGGAGCGGCCTGTTTTACTTTTAGGTTTGCAAATTCCGGAATAAATTTCTTAACCGGCTCATCCAGAAAAAAAGCCGTTTCTTCATATAGCATCAGGACCGCCGCGCAGGTAATGGGCTTGGACATGGAATAGATCCTGAAAATGGCATCTTCGGTCATAGACCTGCGTTTCGCGGCATCCGCCATTCCGTAGCATTCATGATGAACGATGCGGTTATTCCGGGATACCAGAGTAATGCCTCCGGCTGCCAAACGTTTGTCAACATAGTTCCGCATCACGGCATTTATCCTTTTAAGCCGATCCGGACAAAAACCGTACTCGGAAGGTTCTCCAAAAGGCAAGGGACTAACAACAGGACATATTTTCATATTTGGCTCCATTAAAAAAGAAGTCTAAAAGTCCAAAGTCTATAAAGTCCGTAAGGTCTTACATTAAGGAATATATATTTAATATATTACAACGATTTTAGACTTTACAAACTTTATGGACCTTATAGACATTACGAACCTTAAATACCTTTTATTTATTTGGTGCGCCCGGGCAGAGTCGAACTGCCAATCACCAGCTTCGGAGGCTGATGCCCTATCCATTGGGCCACGGGCGCATGGTTACAAAAATATCACTCTTTAGTCGTGCCGGAGCGGCAGCTCCAGGCCTTTTTACCGCAGGTAAAACGGAGCGCTAGCGGTCTATTGTTTATTGCAATCATATTTTGCAAACCTTCATAATACAATTTTTCATTGTGGTATGAAGGCATATAATAATATTTCCTCTCAAAACAAGGCACCTTAGCTTTTTAAGGTGACTTGTTTTCCAAAACCTTTAGCCATTATACTATATTCATCAGCTATTTGGGATACTAAAAGACTATTTAATATAAAGCGGGACACGCCATAAAGAGCGCCAATTTTGGAAGTGATATTGCCAAGGAACTTCGGGCTTATAGGCTTTATTTTTGTTTGTATTTTTTTATCTTATTTTATCTTTTGTGTTAAGGAAAATTTCTGATTCGGATAATCAATTTCCAAAAGAAACTTATTCAAGAAACTCTTGACTCCAAGTAAAGGAATATTTAAATTTGGCATAAAATCTATTAAAGCATTGTCAGTTTGAAATCCGTTGATTTCCAATTTTACAGTATGAGAATAAGCAGTCGTAGAACCATTACCGGTGCCTACGGTTTTCGTGGTTCCCTTTGATAAGTCATGTCCTAATACAACGGCATAGCCAGCTGGGAAGGCACATTCATCGGCACCAGTATCTATAAGCCCAAGAACGGTGATGGATTTTCCGGTGTGAGGGTTTGTTATTATTACCTTCAGCCAAGGGCGAGGTAAATCATTGGGACTTATACTGAAAAAAGGAACATTTTTTAAATCCATTTTAATATATTTGCACCATATTTTCTAAAGGTACAAAAACAATCATTGGATTCTCTACACCTTTTTGCTTTGCAGAATTAATAGCATCAATAGGAGTTTTACCGTTGCTAATAACTTTTGGATTCAACATATCCAGTATAGCAACATAAGTACCAGAATACATTTTATCTTTTATCAAAACATTTTCCATTTCTCCCCCGCAATTTTCAATATCAATAAACACTTAATAATACTTGTAGATATTTTTAGTTGACCCATCTGCTCTTTTTCCCTCTAGCTAATTGTACATTACACTCATGAATTTTGTCAAGTTGTTTATGGCAACGCAAAGAATGTCCTATTTTAATACAACTGCAATCTTCCACAGCTTTGCGCCTCAAATGGATCCAAACTCTTGCATAATTGCCCGACTCTTTCAACATCATCAAATATTCTCATTACCAACATCATTCAGAAACTCCTTTTTTCTGAAGGTCATTATAACCCATTTCTTTCTATTCTTCTTAACAAAGTTGATTGCTTCTTGAAGGGAATTAAAATTGACAAGTGGAACCGATAATCATATTTTGTAATTCGATTGCCTTCTATTGTCTATTGCTCTATTTTCCAAAACCTTTGATATTATACTATATTCCTCATCTTTTTTGGAAACTAAAAGACAATTTGCCGGATAAAAATATTTGCCCTCCGGCCTATTTTATATATTTAAGGGCTTCTTTTGCTCCGGTATGTGCGGGGTTTAGTTCCAGTGCTTTCTGCCAGGAACGTTTTGCTTCTTCGGGCCTGTTAAGTTTGAGAAAAGCTACACCCAGGTTATAGTAGGCCTCAACAAGCCCGGGGTTATATTTAAGCGCAGTTTCATATTCCGCAGCGGCTTCATTGACCTGGTTTCTGTTTATATAAATATTGCCCAGATCTATCCTCGCGTACGGGTCGCCCGGTTTGACCGCGAGGACATCCAGATATATTTTTTCTGCCTCTTTGCTCTTGCCCTGTTTTTCAAAAGCCACACCCGCATTTGTATAGTAGTCAATATTTCTTGGATCGGTTTTTATCAGTTTTTTAAGCAGGACGCGGGCATTGGCAAGCTCGCCATCCTGCAGGTAGAGCCCGAGCAGGGCCTGCCAGCTCTCGGACTGTCCGAGCAGAGCGGCGGCTGCAAACGCCTCTTTCGCTTCCGTTTTTTTACCGAGCGCGTTCAGCGCTATGCCTTTATTGTGCAACGGGGCGGCAATTTCCGGGGCGCTCTTTGCCGCGGCGTCAAATTCCCGTACCGCTTCGTTAAGCCGGCCCGCGCCCAGATAAGCATTCCCGAGGTTATTCCTGCGTTCAAAGGAAGTCCGGTACAGGGCAGCGGCTTTTTCCATCTGCAGGAGATATTCTTTTGTGTAACCATACCGGGCATAGACGGTGCCTATCTCATGCTGCAGCCAATCCATATCAGAGGAAAGAGCGCCCGCGGCGGTAAGCTCAGCGAGCGACTCTTCTTTCTTCAAAATAGAAAACAGATAATCGGCTTTAAAGACCCTGTAACGCGCCAGCATATCCCTGTTAAAGATATCATAATTCTTTTCCCCGGTACCGGTATCGCTGAAAGAAAATATCCTTCCGCTGTCTCTTACAATTTCACCGGCACGCTGCACCCGGTAGAGGATACCGGAAGGGATATTTTTAAAAGGTTTATTGGCAAAGACCCCGCTTTCTATTGTATGGTAGACCGGCCTGTCCGTTTTCAGCGCTGCTTCAAGATACGCCTCCGCCTTTATACTCAGGAAATTTTTATAGACAACCCCCTTATCATATTTGGTAAGCAGGGTCCTGTACGCCTCGCCGTTTTCATCGCAGACCGTGATGTCCGGCCGGGCTTTTTCTACAAACTGGAGGTAAGCCAGTTGGTAGAGCGGCGTGTCTTCATTCAGGAAAATAACACCCCCGTTATCGCAGGAGCGTAGAGTATTTACTCCGTAAGAATAGGCGAGGTAATTACCGCTTTTGTCATTGCTCTTAAAATTTGACAGCAAGAAGAAAACTGCAAAAAAAGCGACGGCCGCCGGCAGGAGAAAGGCCGCAGTCCTGTTCTTGAGCCCGGTATTCAACTGCAGGGCTCCAAAATAGAGCCAGAGCAGGACCATGAAATACACCGGCAGAAAGAAAAGATTATTGGCGGCGAGAGAAGCCGGGGTGAGTTCGGTATTTATGACCGCCGCGATACCGGCCAACACAAGTAAAAAAACCGTGAAACTGAAATAAAACCAGGGTCTGAACTTTCGCGCGCAAACATAGAGCCCGGGCAGAGCCAAAAGCACAAGGGGCAAAGTAAATTGCCTGTTTAACTGGAAAAATATATTCCGTGCCTGGGCTAAGAATAACCCGAAAGTCATACTGTTTTTTGAAAGCGCACCGTACTGGGACCTCAGGATATGCTCCAGCATCCCTTTAAGATCTGCCGGGTTATTGGAATTAAGCAGGGGATATTCCGCCGCCCGCAGGGGAAGATACAAATAGGCCGCAAGACCGGCCAGGAAAAAAAGCAGGGACCCTGCCATAAGTTTAATATTCATTACGCGCCGCCTGTCTGAGAAAAAAAAGAACAACAGGAACCCGGGGAGAAAAGCCAGCGCGGTATGATGATTGGCCAGGGCCAGTCCGGAAAAGAACGCAACCAGATATATGTATCTATTTTTTCGTTCGTAATACCAGCTTGCCAGGAGCCAGGAGCAGAGCGCGAGAAAGAATATGTTCATTATATAGAGAGCGCCTTTGGCATGCGTTGCCTGGGACCAGAAGGCCTCGGTAAAAGCAAAGAGAGCGGCAAAAAGAAACGCGAATAACCCTGAACAGGAGGCTGCCTTCTTTAGAAAATAGTAGAGAAAAAGGACGGCCAAAGCCGCGAAAAAGGGCGCGACAAGATTAACGCGAAAAGCAATTGTCCCGAGCGGCAGCCAGGTAAAGAGTTTCCCCAGCAGGCAAAACAGCGGGTAGCCCGGGGAGTGCGGAATACCCATAAGATACGCCGCGGAGATAAGTTCCCCCCCGTCCCCGACAAACACGGTGGGGCAGGTACCCGCGGCATAAAGCGCAAGCGTAATAATAAATATTACACAGCCATAAAATCGTTTCACTGGTTATCCTATACGGCAGCATTCTTAAATATATATTAATATTTTAACTTAATACGGCAGAATCAGGCAACATTAAATTTACAATTGTTTTCCACCCGGGTCCGGCCTCATAAATGAGGCAACTACAAAAAATACAGAGAACGGAAAATTTCTGTTAATACAGCAGTTTCTGCCATATTTTTTGACGCTAAACATCTTATTTACAAAACACCCCGCGAACAAACAAAAGGGCGCCCTGCTTTTACAGGCGCCCAAAACAGTTCAGAGTCTACTTTTTTGGCTCTTCTTTTGCTGCATCCTTTACATCTATTTCTATATCATCAAAATAAAAGGTCTCGTTCTTGGCTCCGAGATTGGGCCCGCCGCCAAGAATTATGCTGTTCGCTCCCTTGTTGAAAAATTCAAGTTTTGTCGGGAAGGTGGTATCTTCTTTATCTTCATTGCAGGTGACCCCCAGGGTCTTATCATCGGTAAAAGTGAAGGTAAATTTAGCCCAGGCCTTTCTTGCTCTTTGAATACCGGAAGACCAGGGGCTGTACCAATTAGTTTCAGCGGTGAAAATATCGCTGTAGACTGTGGGAGATACTTGCGGAGCAAAGCTCAATATTATGACAGCTTTTTCCTCCTCGCTGTTCATCAACCCGAAGTAGGGGCCGCTGCCTTTGCCTTTTTTATTAACAAAAGAATCATACACCCACATCGTAACAGTGCCGAATTTATTCTCCGGGCTGAATTTAAAAACCGCTGTCGCGCCGTTCGGGACAAAAAGAGAGGAATTACCTCCGTGTTTTTGTTCCTGTGAAATTACCGCGTCTCCCTGCACCTCCCATTTTTTTAGCGCTGCTTTATCCTCAAAACCTTCAGTCAGCTTCGCCGCCTGCAAAGATACCGCCAGGCATACCGCAAACACCGGGAGAACAATATTTTTCAGCATAATTTCCCTCCTTTCACAAAAGCGATATCGTCAAACTTCTTTTAGTAAATCTCTGGTTAAATCTACTTTTACAAGCACTTCTTCAGATTTAAATTGCCTACCAGTCTTTTTCTTGTCATGTTGAGCCGTTTTTTTCCCGGCGAAACATCCCTGCTTTTCAGACTTAAAATACGGAGATCCTTCGTCAAAAGAGACTTCCTCCACAGGCGGACAGGCAGGATGACAAGCTATGCAGATAACTACTTCTGCTATCCCAAGTTTATTTTTAACTGCCTTTTTCTTCATTTCTTTCATTTACTGTTTGACGCTACCCAAACACTATTTCAGTTTCGCGAGTTCCGCGTCGGGAACACCCAGCGCGCGTAACACCCCCAGCGCCATCAGCGCGTCACCCAGCGGAGTCATGTGCACCCCGTCCTTCGTAAGCCAGTTGCCCGTAAGGCCGGCCGGCTTGTGCTTGAGAGCTTCAAGGAACATTGCATGCAGGTCGGCCAGGCCGCATTTCTTTTCGGCCTGCACCTCTTTCATGGCATTAACATAAAGAAGCAAGCGTTTATTACCTTCTGAATTTGGATCTTCCATTATTATTGTGGGAGTAAGGAGAATAACTTTAACCCCCGCTTCCTGCGCCATATCCACCATTTTATTAATGTTCTCTTTATAATTTTTAAGTATCTTTCCGTCATGGGGGGCGCCCTGACGGTGCCAGACATCATTGATACCGATGCTGATAGTTACGACAGCGGGCTTGCGTTTAATAGCAGCCGGAAACCGCTTGACCAGATCCTCTGCTTTTTGACCGCTTATGCCCGCATTTATGATCCTGTGTAACTCCATGTCCGGATAGAGTTCTGCCAGCGCAGCATAGGTTTTGCGGAGATAACCGCCGAATTCAGTTATTGAATCCCCGATCGCTACAATACCGTCCTCTTTTACCAGAATAAGTTTCTTTGGCACATCGGGAGAAGGCTCGCCGGACAAGGGAAGAACTTTTAGAATAAGGTTCTCTTTTTCCGGTACCGGCAGCGCATCCGCGGCAGGCAGAAAGGAAAACGAAACGGTAAGCAGGCAGGCAGTCAAAACAGTACTGTTAAATAATTTCATAGTCAATTCCCCTTTTTTTCTTTGAATTTCTCCGGGTCCTCCCCGCCTTAGTCCCGGCGGGATGCGGATTATCCCGGAGCTAACTTGACCGTAAGGAAATTATTATCTATCGGTGAAGTTAGCGAATTTTTATTTTCCATTCTCTTGTACTGTCATTCAGAGTATATCTCACACGGTAACTTCCTTCAAGGGGTTTACCGGTTTTATCTTTTCCGTCCCAGGTTATTGAGCTGACCCCGTACATATCCTTATACGGGCTTATTGGAATAGTCCCTATCTCGAACAGCGGGGTTTTGCCATCCGCGCTGAACAAGTTAACTTTTACCGTTCCTTTCACATTAACTTTGACGGCTATCCTGGTCGTTTCCCCTTTGCTCGCCGAGAAATCAGAGGGAATAGCGACCGCCATGACTATTTCCGTACTCGGATAGATCTGTATCTCAGGAAGCTTTACCTCCCCGGCGACGTACTTTCTTTTGAAAGAAGGCGATTCTTTACAGGTGACTTTATTAAAATAACCGGTCTCCAGCTCATTCCTGCTCTTCTTTAACTGGGCCGCATAGATCTCCCTTATCTTTGGATTTAAATCCGCCAGGGAAGGCCATAAGCACCCGGCATCCGACCCGGGTTTTTTCGCGTAGCCCGGGGTTTTAGCCACCCCGTCAGAAGCTTTAAAATGTATATCGGTAAGAGAATTATTCCACATCCAGAGGTTTGTATTAATGATCTTCTTCATATCGTCTTCGCTGAAAACTACGCCGGTATGATAGGCCTCGACAAGAAAAGAACATTCTATCATTTGATAACCCGCGTTGGAGTGATGCACGGCAACCCAGGAGGCAGCATTGTCTCCTTCGGGTTTAAAATCAAAAGGAGCCAGCGGCTCCCAGAAATTCCAAAAATACCGGTCTTCACTTTTATGATATCTCATTATGGCTTTATAGTGGCTGAAGATCTTTTCTGCCCGGTCCCGGAACATCTGCTCGCCTGTAATCCTGAATAATTTCAGAAAACAAACCCCCATGCGCGCGTGTTTATTCAGGTTTTCGCTCCACTTTTTCCCGGGCAGGGCCCTAAGCTGGTTAGCGCCTTTATCAAATACAATACCGGTATTAAGATAGGAGGCGAACATCCCGTTCTCATAGTAGCCGCCTCTTTTATCCCATTTCTCGACTAAAACACTCCGGGCCAGAGCAATATACTCTTCGGCTTTTTTTCCGAGCGGAGAACTTTTCAGGGAGGGGTCTTTCATTACTATTTCGGAAAAGGCCAGCATGGCATCTATAAGATTGGCATCCCCTATTACCACGGAGCCAACCTCCGGTTCCAGGCCGAAATACGGGCCCACCCAGCCCATATATCCGTCGGGTTCTTTTTCCATTTTTGATATCAGAAAATCATAGTAGCTGCTTGCCTCTTCCAGCCAGGCTCTATCTTTATTATTAACATAGTAACCCTGGATAAAACCTTCAATTCCGTAGGCAGCGAACCAGGAAAAGGCTTCTCCGGAGGATTTATTTATATTGGGATTGGCCATCATCTTTGCGTGAAAACTCTTTGCCGTTTCGCAAAAAGCTCCTGTTGAAAAACTCAAGAAAACGGCCAGGCCGGTAATTAACACAAGGGTATTTCTTTTAAACATTGCTCCTCCTTGTACCGCTAAAATACTATTGTTCCGGGGGACAGGTAGAACGAACACAGCCAGAAATTTTTTCTATTTACTCCTGCCTGTTGATTTTGTATCCTGCACCCCGCTTAGAGGATGCTGTAGCACGGCTTCCCACGCGATTTCCTGAAGCACGCGTACAGTTTCTTTTCCCCACTCCGGCTTTTTAGCTTTGGCCAGGATTTCCGGAACCGGCAAGCCCACGGGACTGCGGCGGTAAATGACGGCATAATGGCAATACGCCACCAGTACTTTCAGCACTTCACGGGGATGTCCTATCCGGTCGGCAAATAATTCCGTTTGGGTCCTTAATCCTCCGGCTTTTCCGGTACGGATCCGCTCGCGCAGGGCAATAACCGCCTGGCCTGCCGGAACAATGAACAGAACCTGCCTGCCAAACTGTTCATTTAGTTCCGCGATATGGTTATCAATGCTTTTAAAAACAGGCGCGTGGATCTTGAGGAGCTCCGCGCCGGTCATAGCATCATAGTCAAAACTTTTTGGTACGGCCAAATTACTTATCGGTTCATACGTGTCCCGCCAAAGCCAGTCTTCCTGAACGGTGATACGGATATTGGGGTTATTCTCAAGCGCAAGAACGGCGAATAATTTTATGCCTTTATCCGGCAGGAAAATAGGTGCCAGCGTCAATACATCGGCCTGGCCCGTAAGCAATATCTTTTTTGCCTGATTGTTTTTGGCAGGCACTTCCCAGTGCTGAATGACCCGCGAACCGCCGATAGAGGACAAGCCCAGGTTTTTTTGTCCGGAAATACCCGCTGCAACGGCAATATCATCCATGATAGGAGGGATGAAAACGTGAAAACTGTGACCGGTATAGAAGATCCGCTGGCCTTGTGTGATAGGAACCTCCCCGCCTGTTTT
>Ga0118677_10000147_pt1 | contig 141183 bp, 115 predicted proteins | sample AliMusrvi5mmetaG_FD_86154 | JGI IMG/M metagenome (GOLD analysis project Ga0118677, IMG submission 86154) | reverse complement strand
GCAGGCCAGAAATGGGTTGTGTTGGTGATCCGGTTGCTTACCCTGCAACAGCAGGCCTGCATTACCAGCCTTTAGCCGCTGCCGGAGCGTATGTAAACTTCTTTAAAACAGATACAGCAACCGTTTCGCATATAGGTGAAACCGCGGTGGTGAATTATCTCGGAGTCCCGCAGGGCTGGTGGCATGGCGGAGCATGGGTAAAAGGGGACGGTACTACCTTTACGGATTTTGCCGGGGCAGGTATTCCTGCGATAGGCGGACCGGGCGGGACATTTGCCTGGGAAGTAAGCTATGTACTTGAAGGCGGAGGAAACGCAGAAATAGACTACGGTTCAATTCAGTTCATTAACAGCGATCCGCAGAGCATTGGGATTCAGTCTGTCAATATCACCTACACGTCGAACAGGAAAGAAATAATCTCCGTGAGCGGGGCCATTAACAATCCCTACAAGGTTATCTGCACCGACCAGTGGGTGGATTATGTAGGCCTGGACCTTTCCCAGCTGGATGAGGATAACTGGCCAAAGTACGGGTTGATCTTTGCCGAGGTGCCGTTATTCATTACGGGTGTGCCGAAGAAAAAAATTACGATAGTTTCGACGAAGGATGTCTACCTGGGGAGTATCAATTACAGTTACTGGAATAATTCAAGCGTCTGGGTTCCCTGCCCCTATACTATGGGAGACGAAAGGGCCAATCCCGTAGCCGTTATATCAGCGGGGCAGGTCTATATTTCTTTCCAGGAAAATACGAACAAAGATCTGCATCCACCCTCAGAAATTACCTTTAGTCAGGCCACAAACCCGCAGTTTGTAGTCCGGAATTTAAATAAGGTTATATTCTATTCCCAGACCGATAATCTTTTCTACTATGACGGGACTATAAATAACCATAGTTTTATTTACGGTTCGGCTGTTTTGGGCAGGAAAACCGGATTGGTCGCCGGTAAAAACGATACCTATCATACGGTAAATGTTCTGGATAACGACAGTACGAGGGCCCCGGTCTCCAGGTTCGCAAATTTTGGTATGGGCGGTAATGACGGCCTTTTGGGCAGCGCCAGTGCCCGTGTCTATGAAGAGTCCTTCAGATATAATCTTCCCGCATGCATACCCAAGACGATAAAATCAATGGATTACGCCGAGGGAGATGTTTCAAAAATGGAGACCATGCTGAAAGACCTGGGAGAACTTCTGGATACAATTGATGAAACTGACCCCAAAGCAAAGCGAAAAGGCCTCACGGTGATAGACGATTCCAAGTGGGAAGAAATAGGGAACACGATACTGGCCGAATAATGAGTGGGGTATATTTCCCTGAATAGCCGGCAAAAAGTACTGATCCCGGCTTGATCGTATTAAATGTGATCTAGGAGAGGACTGCCTATATGAAAAAATGTTTTGTTTTGCTGGTTTTTTTGTTTTTTATAGCAGCCCGGCCGGGTTTTTCTGCTTACGAAGATTTTTCCTCCTATCACGGAGGGAACGGGCCCACTTATTCAAAAAAGATCGATAACTGTAACGCCGATCCCGGGTCCTGGCTGGATACCTATACCTATGTTTATTCCGGGAGGACAACTTCTATTACTACTTCAGTTATGGCTCTTACGACCCTGGGTTACATGAGCTATGATATGGCCAATACAAAAGAAGGAGGAAGATCTTTTGTCTGGGACAAGACAGGTACGGCAACGGATACAAGCACCATTACAACTACCATAGCGGCCTGGAGCGGTTTCAGAACTACGAATCTTATTGGGAATTATTATGACTGGCGGCTTAACAGCAATTTAACCTTCTGGTATTATATTCCGGCCAGTTCCAGTTCCTCCAGTGTTACACTCGTTGAAATGTACCTTTCTACAGATACAGGCGCCTTGACCGGAACACCCAGTACAGTTTCTACCAACAGTATTCAGGCCACTCAAACTACGGGCATTACGGCAGGAAGCTGGAATTTTTTCAGGCGTCCGTTTTTGCCGGGTATTTATTCCGACGGTAATACCTCGGTTTCCACAACTTACATAACCACTTATCCTACTTTTTCTCATGTATTTTCCAGCATAGGCACTTATACCCAAACCGTCACAACGGCCCAGATGCAGCAAAATTTCCCGGATTATTCGCTATATACTATTACCTCTGTTGTTACCGCCACCGGAACACATACTTCAACAACTACCGCCATACATACCTCTACGATCACGGTTACCAACAATATCACACAATCTAATTTTCCGGATTATACACAGTTTAAGCAATACCAGCTTGGGATAAGGACTGACGCAACAACTTCCACATTCATTGGTATTAGAGTTGACGATATCTGCCTGGTCGATCCCAATGGCTGGACCGGCGGCACCTGGAATGATATCGGGGGTGTCTGGAAAATAGTCCAGGACGGAACGGAATATGTTTACGCACAACTGGGGGACTGCAGTACACCTTTGAACACTTCAGTATATACGACGGTCAGCCCTACTGTCCTTAGTAAATACGGTGTTTCTGCCTACAATGACTATACGGATTTTACGTATTCGGCCAAAGTAAAGATCATTGATTCCGGCGCTACTTACGGCGCGCTTGCCTTCAGATTTACTCCAAATAAATATTATCTGTTGAATTTGAATAATTCAGCCGGACAGCTGGAACTCAAAAAATATGACGGCGGATTCACTACACTTGCATCCTATGCAACGACGGTAAGCACCAATACCTATTATTATCTCAGGGCAGTCTGTAAAGGTTCAAACATAAAGGGCTATATATCAACCGACGGGATAACCTGGGGAAATCCTGTGATTGACGCCACAGATGCTTCCTCTCTTCCTTCCGGAAAGATAGGGCTTTTTGCCGGCGGCCCGGGGACCAAGATCGTTTATTTTGGCCAAGTTAAAGTTTTGCCCACTCCTTTAGGGCTTACTGCGGCCGCTAAAGAAAACTCCGTTGATCTGACCTGGTCAATATCAGCCGGGAGAGCCGGCGAGGTTCTTTCCTATAATATTTATAGAAAAGACAGCGTTAATGGCTATTCTCTTATAGGCACTTCGACATCCGCGTCCTATACTGACAGTACCGCCAAGGGTGAAACCTCCTATTCCAATCCGACGAGTTTCACGCAGAAACAATATACCTACAAGGTCTCCGCTAATATCGCTGACGGGCTGGGGGAAAGCGATTTTTCCAACGAGGCAAATGCCACGCCTTATACTTCTCTCATCGTAAAAATGGCAACCTTTACGCCTACAACAAATAGCCCGCTTTACAGTAAGGTTTCTTTTACTTTGTATAGCGCCGTAAACGATACTATTGAAGTTAAAATATATGATATTAACGGTTCTCTGGTAAAAACCTTGACCGGAAATGCCGGTGCCCTGGTCTATTCAACCGTGGCCTGGGATGGAAAAGATGAGTCCGGGGCCTTAAAAGAAAGCGGCGTATATATTTATCAGGTAAAACTCGGCGGCACGAGAAAAGGTACCGGGACTGTGTGTTTAGCAAGGTAAAGAAAAAAGAGTCCATAAAGGTCTGTAAAAGTCTATAAAGGGAAAGTTTAGAGGGGAAAAAATTGTGAAAAAAAGTAAAGTAACATATCCGGTTATCGGGAAAGAGGAAGAAAGACTGCTCTTAAAGGTCTTAAGAAGCGGCAAGTGGTGGCGGGGCGGTACTTTACAGGAAATGAAAGAATCGGTTACAGGGCAGTTTGAAAAAGAATATGCAAAATTTACCGGCGCAAAATTCTGCCTGGCTGTGTCCAATGGGACGGCCGCTCCAGAACTTGCTTTGAAAGCCACCGGGCTCGGTGCGGGGGATGAAGTGCTGGTCCCTTCGATAAGTTTTGTTGTTACCGGCACGGTCCCGCTTTTAGTCAACGCAGTCCCGGTCTTTGTTGACATAGACCCGGAAACCTACCAGATGGATCCTGCCGATATAGAAAGAAAAATAACCAAAAAAACGAAAGCCATCCTGCTGGTGCATTACGGGGGCTACCCGGCGGACATGGACCGCATTATGCCGCTTGCGAAAAAGCACAAGCTTGTCGTTATCGAAGACTGCGCCCATGCCCACGGTACACAGTGGCGCGGAAAGCATGTCGGTACCTTCGGTGCGGCGGGGACTTTCAGCTTTCAAATGAGCAAAGGTATAACTTCAGGCGAGGGCGGTGCCATTATTATGAACGCCAGGGAGATGTTCTACAAATGTTACTCCTACCATCATATCGGCAGGCTGGAACAGAAAGGCTTCTATGATTTTTTCTATCCGGCTTGGAACTACCGCCTGACAGAATTCCAGGGTGCGATGCTCCTCTGCCAGCTAAGGCGCTATACAAAAATGGTAAAAGAAAAACACGCGGCCGGGGCCTATCTTGCCGGGCGGCTTTCCGAGATAGGCGGCGTAAAACCTTTAAAACAGGATAAAAGAATTACCCGGAGAGGTTATTATTATTTTGTTATGAGGTATGATGCCAGGTATTTTAATAACATGCCCCGGGCGGATTTCCTTGCCGCTATGGCGAAAGAGGGCATTGTAATGGGACGGGGCTACGGAAAACCCATATATAAAGAACCTTTATTTCAGGAGGGTAACTTTGGGAATAATTCCTGCCCGGTTAAATGCGGTAACTATGGCAAGGTTATGGACTACAAAAAGGTCAGTTGTCCCAACGCGGAACGCGCTTGTGCCGGGGAGCAGCTTACTCTTCATCACGTGCATTTGGGGAAAGGAAAAAAGTATATTGACTCTATCGCGGACGCGATAATAAGAGTAAAGGCAGAAAGTTGGAAAAGCTGAGTTTTATTGAATTGTGAGAGCCCTGTACCATATCGGTGCAGGGCTTTTTTTTACCGGGTTTGGCATATTCTAAGGTTGCAATATTATCCTTAAATGCTATAATATATACACTTTTGCCGGCTTTTTTTGTCATTTAAAAGGAAGATATGTTTAAGAAAATAGCGTTTGTTTGTCTTATTCTTCCGCTTTTTGAATATTGTTTTGCCGGGCCCGTTCAAATAGGCATAAATAAAGATTTTACCATTGATGGAAAGCAGTTTTTTCCGGTTTTTTCTTTGAACCAGGCTCCGGAGTACATCAGTTATCAGGCCTCCTTTGGCATAAATACTTTTGTTGCCGGCAAAGAACCAAAAAAAGGCGTGACGGTTGACAAATATATAGCCGCCGTGAAAGCCGCCAGGAGTTTCGCGGTAATTGGCTATGAATGGCTTAAAGAGAGCAAGAAGCTTGAGCTGCTAAAAACAGAGCCGGCTATTATTGCCTGCCTGATAGCGGATGAACCTGATGCCGGTGAGTCCCGGTTGAGCGCGGAAGAACTGGAGAAAAGGTGTAAAGAAGTAAAATCCATAAATCCCGTGATCTTAAACTGGATAAATCTTTCTTCGGGTTTTTTTGGCGGGGAAGCTCCGGGAAAAAATAGTACCGTCTATTATAAAAAAGTATGCGGCCTGCCGGAGATCTTGAGTTTCAGCTTGTATCCCATAAGTATGTGGGGTAAAAACACTGAACGGGTCGGTGCCGGCGTGAAAAAGTTAAGAGAACTGTCGGAGGATAGAGTTCCTGTTATGGCATGTTTTGAATGCGGTTTGCTCCCTTCAATAAATAAAGAAGGACACGAACCTGCCACTGAAGATATCAACGTGGAATTATGGAGCGGCCTTATAAACGGGGCCAGGGGGCTAGGTTATTTTATGGAACTGAAGAGCGGTTTGGCGAAGAAAAATGCGAAATTGAATAGCTCAGTTGAAAGCCTTTTAAACCGCCAGCATAGCTTAATACAGGAAATAGCCCCGGTACTGGTTTCCAAAGATGTTTTCAAAGGCAGATTTGAAATTCAAAGCGGGGGGCTGGATGAGGAAAACCTGCTTGTGAAAGAAACTGCTGAAAATATTTACGCTTTTTTTCTTAATCCGACTAAAAACAGTAAGAAAGTCAAAGTTGGCATAAAGTTCACCGCCAAATCTTCGATTTTTAATCTCTACGGGATCAACCGGACGCTTGTGCTGGACAAGGATAACATTTTTGCGGACGTAATTGAACCGGGGAGCGTTCATATATATGAGCTATCCAAATAGGCCGTTTGTAGTCTGAGAAAAGACCTTTAAAGGAGGGTTTGGTCATGCCGATTATACCTATAGTGGGGAGAAAAAAGACTTCGATGAGGGTGTTGATCGTGGCAATGTATATCTTGCTGACGGGGGGCGCTCTTCTGATGGTCTATCCCTTCCTTTTAATGCTTGGAATGTCCGTTACTTCGGAAGTTGACAGGAACGAGCTGAGAATAGTCCCCAGATACCTGTATAATAACGAGGCCCTCTACGTTAAATACCTTGACCGGAAGTACGGCGGTGACGCTAAAAGATATAATGAACAGGTGTACACGAATTTATATCAGTTAAGAGAAGCAAAAGCTCCCCGGGTTGATCTCAAATCCAAGGAAACTTTACGGCAGGTCAGGGATTATGAGGAATTTAAGAAAGGCCTTCCTGATTCTTATAAGGTTACCGGCTTTACGGAACTCCGGACCACGGGCCGGCCTACCATCGGTGAAGCTCAGAAAGCTTATCAAGATATGCTCAGGAAGAGATTCAATAATAATGTGGACAAATTCAACGCGGCCTATGCTGAAACTATAGATAATTTCCAGCTTATAACAGTGCCCAGAGAGCAGTTATGGCTTAGAAATTTCCAGAATGAAGATTCGGTCAAGACAAAAGAATGGCTTGAATTCAGGTCAAAACTTCCGGATCGTTTTATCTATGCTGTCAGCGGCACCTGTATGTGGTGGAGATACCTGTCTACAAAAGGCGATTATAACGGTGATATCAAAAAATTTAATGATAAATTTAAGACGGCCTACAAAGATTTTAATGAGGTGAAGTTTGCGAAAACTGTCCCGCAAGAAAGTTTCAAAACTGAATGGGAACAATTTGTAAGGACTTATCTGCCTCTCCAGTATCTCAGGTTTACCAAAGAGGCGAACAAGGAGTTTGCGCGGTTTGTCACAAATAAATACAAAACGATAGCTGCTTATAATAAACTTAACGGAACCGGGTATACTTCTTTTTCGCTTATTCCTATTCCTAACGCGGTTAACACGGTTACCCCGGTTGCTTTCGGGGATCTGAGCACTTTTGTTAAGTCCGTGGTATCTTTAAAAAATATTTATACCGAAACCACGGAAAACCTGTACGAAAATTATCTTTCGGAAAAATACAAAAATATAGAGGCCTTAAACCGCGTCTATAATTCAAATTATGCAGGCTTTACCGGCCTGGTCCCGCCCTACGCGGTCACGGACTGGTTTGAATTATTAAGAGAAGAAGGAAAGATCCGGAGGCAGTATTTTACCCGGAACTACTCTGAAGTTACAGATTATGTGGTCCTGCACGGGCCCGCGGTTTTTAACACCATTTTTTATTGCACCATAATGGTTCTTACGGTGCTTACCGTTAATCCGCTCTGCGCCTATGTGCTTTCAAGATTTAATTTTTCCTATTCTTATAAGATCCTGCTGTTTTTTCTCGCGACCATGGCCTTCCCGAGCGAGGTTTCGATGATCCCGAATTTTATTCTGCTCAAAAAACTGGGTTTCTTGAATACTTTTTGGGCCCTTATCTTACCGGGGCTTGCGAGCGGATTTTCGATATTTATATTAAAGGGATTTTTCGACAGCCTGCCTAAAGAGTTGTTTGAAGCGGCCAAAATAGACGGAGTTTCTGAAATGGGAACTTTCTGGAAGATAGTACTGCCGTTGACAAAACCCGTTATGGCCTATTTGGCTCTGGGGGCTTATACCGCCGCCTATGGGGCATTTATTTTTGCCTTAATAGTCTGTCAGGACCCCAGAATGTGGACCATTATGGTCTGGTTGTATGACATGCAAAACTGGGCGCCGCAATATTTGATAATGACCGCGCTGGTCATGGCCGCTCTGCCGACACTGATCGTATTTGTTCTATTCCAGAACGTAATTATAAAAGGTATCATACTGCCGGTCGAGCAATAGCCGGCGGGGTCTTGAAATGATCCGCGAGTTTAAGCGGCAGTTAGGAGCGTAACTGTTGTTTGTGTCCAAAAAGGAGACATAAGATGAGAAGAATAGTAACAATATTTTGTCTGGCGGTTTTGATCCTTACCTGCCCGGGAACTTTTTTACACGCGGAAAAAGAAGCTCCTGTTGAAATTGTATTGATGAACGTCCCGAGAAAAGACGCCAGGTCCCTTACTGAGAGGATCGGCAGGGAAGTTTTTGAAAATTTCCTTAAGAAATATCCTTATATTAAAGTACGGGAACTCTCAGGGGTAAAACTTGAAAATCAGCTGAGGATGGATTCGGTGGTCATGTCTTTCGCGGGAGGCACAGCGCCGGATGTCGTGATCATTCCTTTCCGTAATGTCACCACTTTTATAGAACAGGGCTTTGTTTATCCCCTGGATGAATACTTCGAGGAATGGAATAAAACTACTGATGTCTACAGCCGGTGCGTCCCCCAGGTCTGGCCGGTGGTAAAACAAAAGGGGCATATCTGGGGCATGCCTTCTGATATGGGTGTGGCCGCTCTAATCTACAGGAAGGACCTTTTTAAAAAGGCCGGGCTGGATCCTAACAGGCCTCCAAAAACCTGGGATGAGTTCTATGACTATGCTGTGAAGTTGACCGATAAAGAACAAGGTGTTCAAGGGTTCGGCTTTTTCGGTCAGGGCGGGGATATTTCCTGGCACTGGACTAATATTCTCTGGCAGGCCGGCGGGGATGTTGTTAAGGAGGATGAAAACGGTAATTGGAAAGCTGTATTTAACAGCAAGGAAGCTGTTGAGGCCCTGAAGTTCGCGCACAAACTTTTAAGAGGCAAGTTCGTAAAAAATGGCAAAGAATACCAGGGGGTCGCAAAGATCGTGTTATGGACCTTATGGGATGAGTTTGAAGCAGGTAAACTTGGAATGGTCTTCAGCGCCTCCAGGCCCGGAGACATAACGATAGTGCCTACGGATCTGGATCCTAATGTTACCGGAATAGCGCCCATGCCCAAAGGCCCTACCGGCATAGGTGGCTGCGAATTAAATGCCGGCCCCTATTGCATAAGCGCCACTACTAAAGACAAAAGAGTCAGGGATGCCGCCTGGAAATATATACAGTACATGGTCGGGGACGAAGCTAAAAAGACGAATGTAACCCGGCTAATTCAGGCCGGCTACGCAAAATATATTAATCCGGACTACCTGACCAAATTCGGCTTTGATGAATATGTTAATGAAGTTCCCAAGGAATGGATCTCCATGTATAAGGAGATGCTTACCTACGCGCATCCTGAACCTTACGGCCGGAACTGCCAGAATATTTACAAGTTCATGTCGCCGCCGTTGACCACTATCAATCTATATGATAACGTAGATTATCAGAAGGAGCTGGATAAAGCTGTTGCCAAAACAAATGAGATGCTCATAGGCAGTGTTCCGGAAGATGTTATGCAGCACCGGAGAAAGGTCGTGGCCGTTGTCCTGGTAATTCTTTCTGCCGTTATAGGGTTCTTCTTTATCAGGTATATCAGAGGGACCATGTCTACTTTGAAAAAAGAGGCGACCCATACTACTATAACTATGAAACCGGGAGACCGGAGCAGGGTATTTTTAGGCTGGGTGCTGATGGCGCCCGCGGTGTTGACCATGCTGGTCTGGAGTTATATGCCCATAGTTTCGGGCCTGATGATGGCCTTCCAGGATTACAGGATAATCGGCGTGAGCAAATGGATAGGCATTGATAATTTCGTGTCCGTCCTGTACAATGACACTTTTTGGATAGCCCTTAAAAATACCTTTGTCTACGCCGGCCTGTCCCTGCTTCTGGGGTATGTCTCTCCGATAATACTGGCCCTGTTCCTAAATGAAATACCCAAGGGCACCGTTGTTTACCGGGTATGTTTTTATCTGCCTGCCGTGACCAGCGCGCTGGTGGTTCTCCTCCTCTGGAAGAGATTTTATGATACCGCGCCGGATGGTTTATTTAATCAGGTGCTGGCCTTCTTTCACATCCCGCCCCAGCTCTGGCTGCAGGATCCCAGAATGGCGATGCTCTGCGTCATAGTTGTGGGAGTCTGGGCGGCGGTCGGTGCGGGAAGCATATTTTATCTCGCGGCCCTGAAAATGATCCCCGAGGAATTGTACGAAGCCGCGGACCTGGACGGCGCCAATATATTCCAGAAAATAAGGCACGTGACCATTCCGGTGCTTAAGCCCATCCTGATAATAATGCTGGTCGGAAATTTTGTCGGAAGCTTCCAGTCCACGGAAAGAATTTTAGCGATGACCGGCGGAGGCCCTTTAAATGCCACGCATGTTATGGGCCTGGAAATATTCTATAACGCGTATGTGTATTTGAAATTTGGCTATGCTACCTCAGTTGCCTGGATGATGGGAGCGATCCTGATAGGGTTTACGGTCCAGCAGTTGAAGATCCTTCGCGAATCAAAATTCAAAGCGGGGCAGACAAACTAAGGTATTAGATAATATTGTTTGCCGGATGCCAGATGAAAAAAAATGCAATAATATTTTGTATTCTAGTTTTGGCTTTTACCGGGTTTGTATCTTTTTTGTACGCGGAAAAAGAAACTCCTGTTGAACTGGTTTTACAGAATATCCCGAGAAAAGACGCAAGATCCCTGACCGAAAGGATCGGCAGGGAAGTCTTTGAGCAATTTCTTAAAACACATCCTGGCATCAGGGTAAGGGAACTTCAGGGCGTAAGGCTTGAGAATTCAGGAAGAATGGATTCTGTTATAATGGCCATTGCCGGAGGGACCGCCCCCGATGTTATTCAGATCCCCTTCCGCAATGTCACCACTTTTATAGAACAGGGCTTTGTCTATCCCCTTGATGAATATTTAGACGCATGGAAAAAGACCACGGATGTGGAAAGCATGTACATTCCCACGGTCTGGCAGGTAGTAAAACAAAAGGGGCATACCTGGGGCATGCCTTCAAGCGTCAGTGTTAATGCCCTGGTTTACAGAAAAGACCTGTTCAGAAAGGCCGGCCTGGATCCTGACCGGCCGCCAAAAACCTGGGAGGAGTTCTATGAGTACGCCGTAAAACTTACAGATAAAGAAAAAGGGGTCAGTGGTTTCGGTTTTTACGGACAGGGAGGCAGTTTCGCCTGGCACTGGACCAATTTTTTATGGCAGGCCGGCGGGGATATTGTTAAGCAGGATGAAAACGGTAATTGGAAAGCCGTATTTAACAGCAAGGAAGCTGTTGAGGCCTTAAGGTTTGCGCACAAGCTTTTAAGAGGCAGGTTCGTAAAAAATGGCAAAGAATACAAGGGGGTTGCAAAAGTATTTCTGTGGACTTTATGGGACGAGTTTGATGACGGCAAAATAGCCATGGTCTTCAGCATGACCCGGCCCGGGGACATGACTATTGTTCCCACGGATATAGATCCCAATATTGTCGGCATAGCTCCCTTGCCTAAAGGCCCGTCCGGGCTCGGAGGATGCGAGCTTAATGCCAGTCCGTATTTAATAAGCGCTACAGCCAAAGATAAAAGAGTCCGGGACGCAGCCTGGCAATATATACAGTACATGGTCGGCGATGAGGCGAAGAAGATCCAGGTTACCCGCCTGGTCCAGGCGGGCTATACAAAATATGTAAATCCGGAATATCTGAAAAAATACGGTTTTGAAGAATATATCAATGAAGTTCCCAAAGAATGGGTCTCCATGTATAAGGAGATGCTTGCCTGCGCTCATCCCGAACCTTACGGCAGAAATTGCCAGAATATTTATAAATTCATGGCCCCGCCGCTGGACAAGGTGATCCTGTTTGATGAAGTGGATTACCGGAAAGAACTGGACGCGGCTGTTGCCAAAACAAATGAAGTTCTTATCGGAAATATTCCTGAAGATATCATGAAACACCGGAGAAAGGTCGTGGCTCTGGTCCTGGCGTTCCTTGCTGTCCTTCTTGGTTTCTTTTTTGTCAGATATATTAAAGGCACCATGTCTACTTTAAAAAAAGAGGCGGCGCATACCGCCATAACTATGAAACCCGGAGACCGGAGCAGGGCGTTTCTGGGCTGGGTGCTGATGGCGCCCGCACTGCTTACCATGCTGGTCTGGAGTTATTTGCCCATAGTTTCGGGACTGATGATGGCCTTTCAGGATTACAGGATAATAGGGGTGAGCAAATGGATAGGCATAGATAATTTTGTGACCGTGCTGTACAATGATACTTTTTGGATAGCCCTTAAGAACACCTTTGTCTACGCCGCCCTGTCCCTGCTTTTGGGGTATATCTCGCCGATAATACTGGCCCTGTTCTTGAATGAAATACCAAGGGGAACCGTTATTTACCGGGTATGTTTTTATCTGCCTGCTGTGACCAGCGCGCTGGTGGTGCTACTGCTCTGGAAGAGATTCTATGACACCTCTCCGGACGGCTTATTCAACCGGGTAATAGGGCTTTTTCATATCCCGCCCCAGCTCTGGCTTCAGGATCCCAAAATGGCCATGATCTGTGTTATTGTTATTGGTGTCTGGGCGGCGGTCGGCGCGGGGAGTATCTTTTATCTCGCGGCTCTGAAAATGATCCCGGAGGAATTGTATGAGGCAGCGGACCTGGACGGCGCCAATATATTCCAGAAAATAAGGCACGTAACCATTCCGGTGCTGAGGCCCATTCTGGTAATAATGCTGGTCGGGAATTTTGTCGGAAGCTTTCAGGCAACGGAAAGGATCCTCGCAACAACAGGCGGCGGGCCTCTGAATGCCACGCATGTTATCGGGCTTGAGATATTTTATAACGCGTATGTGTATCTGAAATTTGGCTATGCTACCTCGGTGGCCTGGATGATGGGAGCGATCCTGATAGGTTTCACGGTCCAGCAGTTGAAGATACTTCGCGAATCAAAATTCAAAGCCGGACAGACAAATTAAAATTCTCTGAGAAGGAGGATAAGCCATATATTTTCGGCAGTGCAAGACAAAAAAAGTACCTTATTTTCGTGAACAAGGAGGCAAAATGAAACTGATAAAAATAGTTGCAGTGCTGCTGGTTGTATTCTGCAATTTGAATGTTTTTGCGGAAGTTACCCTTATAAGGACAGGCGGAAACCTGGAGATCGTCCAGAGTAAGGCTCCTGCGCTTGACGGCATATTGAACGATGAATGCTGGAAAATAAGCGATAAGGCGGATAACTTTTCTTTATATACCGGGACCGGACTGCCCTCAAAGCAGACCACAGCATATGTCTGCAGGGATGAGAACAAGCTATACATAGCTTTTGAATGCAAAGAGGATAAACTGGACAAGCTTGTCGCAGCCAGTAAAGAGGCGGAGGGCGATTCTGTCTGGATGGATGACAGCGTGGAAATATTCATTGATACCAGGCATGACCATCTTACTTATTATCACTTTATGGCAAACTGCGTGGGCTCCAAAGGTAGTTCCAGAAAAATAAAAGATTCCTTCGGGGACGCCGTGACCGATGAAGATTTTGTTGCCAAATGGGAAGTTAAGACCGGCAGGACAGCGGAGGCCTGGACTATTGAGATCGCTATTCCCTGGTCAACTCTCGGAATTACCCCTAAAGCGGGGGACGTTATTGGCCTCAACCTGAACAGGGAAAGGAAAACTGTTCCGGAAAATGACTGCTGGATCTGCACCTTCGGGGGCTTTCACGCGCCGGAGAAATTCGGGCAGGCATCTTTTTCCGGCAGAAAAATATTTTTAAATAATGCCGTGATAAGGAACACAGGGGGCAAAGAAGAGAAATTGACTGTGAAAATAACTAATATTAACGAAAGTTCTAAAAAAGAAACGGCCAAAGAACTGAAGCTAACTGCCGGAGCAAAAAGCGAACAAAGCCTGGATCTTGCCGGCGTGATAAAGGATGCAGAGAAAGGCAAAAATATTATTACAATAAGCGTTGCCGGAGCGGCAGACGGAAAAGTTCTTGCTGAAGAAACTTTCCAGTATAATAATTGAAAATAAGCTAAAAAAGGAGAATTTGATCATGAAGATGAGCGTAATGACCGTAATGGCGCCGGATTACAGGCTTGAAGAGCTGGTCCCGCTGATGGAAAAAATCGGCTATGATTGCATAGAGCCCGCTATCGGCTATAAAAAAGCCCTCTGGGACCAGAATAAAACCTGGCATATAAGCGATGAAAATCTTAAGGAAGAACTGAAAAGCCTTAACAAGCTCTGCGCTGCCCATGGTATCAAGATCTGTTCTTTGGCTTCAGGAATTCCTTCTTCCGATCCGGCGAAAATAGAAAGATATTTTGATGCTATTGCGGAAGTTGGCTGTCCCATGGCGAGGGTCGGGGCTTTGAATTACGACGGTAAAACCCGCTATAAAGACCTCCTGGAAAAAGCTTTGAAGGAAATTGAAACGGTCGAGAAACTCGCAAAAAAATATAAAGTGAAAGCGGTTTTTGAGACCCATATGAAGAACATTATTCCTTCGGCTTCGGCCGCGTACAGAATGGTCAGCCGGTTCGACCCGGAAAATATAGGCGTTGTTTTTGACCCTGCCAACGGTATTGTAGAAGGCTGGGAGGCTTTTGGCGTTGATCTGCTGGATAAATACGTGGCGCACGTGCATGTTAAGAATTTAAGATGGGATATCAATAAAAGCGGCGAGGCCAGCTATTTTACCCAGGGGAAATGGATCTGGACTTTTTGCGGTATTCCTGACGGGATCGCTGACTGGCCGGCGGTTTTTAAAGCGCTGAAAGCCATAGATTACAAGGGCGCGGTATCGTTTGAAGATTTTGAAGGCGGGTATGTGCAGAAACCTGTGGGGATAACCACGGAACAAAAACTCAGGAGAGATTTTAATGACGTTCAGTCCATCCTGAAAGGCCTGTGACGTTCTGCCTGAGAAATCTCGGTGCTAATAATGTAGTTGCCTGATTCATCAGGCGCAATTAGGCCTGGAGAGGGCAACTACATAGCTTTTTGGACAGCGTCGCTAGCCAGGAGAGGTTCGTAATTAATAAAGGGGTAAAAATATGCCGGATCAGGCTCAAAAACGGAAAAAATTATATTCTTTACTGGGGGACCTGCCTCCGAGGAATAGAAAGTTAACTGTCGAAAAAATAGGAGAGGAAGACAGGGGAAAGTATATACTTGAAAGGTTATACCTGGATCTAAACGGCCTGGAAAAGGTACCGGCCTATTTTGTCAAACCAAAAAACCCCGGGGGAAAAATGCCGCTGGTTATCTATAATCACGCGCACGGGGGTGATTATGCTCTTGGCAAGGATGAGTTGCTCCTGGGGCGCCCGGCCGTGCAAAAACCTCCTTACGCGGAAGTGCTGGCAGAAAACGGCTATGCCGGTTTTTGCATGGATACCTGGAATTTTGGGGAAAGGAAAGGCCGCACGGAATCTGAACTTTTTAAGGAAATGCTCTGGAAGGGGCGGGTATTGTGGGGCATGATGGTCTATGACAGCTTACGCGCCGTAGATTATCTTTCTGCGAGAGGGGATATAGATGCCGGAAGAATTGCAACCTTAGGCATCTCTATGGGGTCAACTATGGCCTGGTGGCTGGCCGCGCTTGATACCAGGATAAAAGTTTGCGTAGATATTTGTTGTTTGACCGATTTTGAAGCTATTCTTGAAACCCAAAATCTTGACCAGCACGGGATCTATTATTATGTCCCGGGCCTGCTTAAACATTTTGATACCTCGAAGATCAACGGCCTTATTGCGCCGAGGGCCCACCTGGCCCTGGCGGGCAATTATGACCGCTTGACTCCCGTAAAAGGCCTTATAAAGATAGATAAGAATTTAAAAAAAATTTATGCGAAAATGAAAAAACCCGGGAACTGGCAGCTGGTGCGTTATGAAACCGGGCATTTTGAGAATGCCGATATGCGCGCCCGGATATTTGAATATCTGCGCAGGCATTTATAGAGTGTAATAATTATTTTTTGGAGTGCGTGTGTTCAAAAACTACGGGACTTGTAGTTCTGTTACCGGGCATAGAAACCTGCTTACGCCGGAAAGTATCAAAATGCTGGGGGATAACGGGGTTGAATATATTGAAATTTCCGCCCTGCAGACGCTGCATTTTGATATTCACAACATAAGGCATCTTGAGAGCGTGGGCCGGGCCCTAAGAAAGAGCAAATTGAAGGTCTGGAGCGTGCATGCCCCCTTTACCCCGTTCGCTATGGAAGACCGTCCGACCCGAGAGGAAGGAATAGAACTGGCGGTTGAAACCTGCAGGCTGGTCAAATATTTTGATTTTGATAAGATCGTCCTGCATCCCGGTTCAGATAGCCTGGCCGGGGACCGGAAACGGGAACTGAAGAATCTTAAAGACAGCCTGAAAAAGCTGGTAAAAAGAACCGGAAAAATGAAGCTCGCGCTTGAAACAATGGGGCATTATACGGCAGGAACGGCCGCGGAGCTCCTGGAGGTTATCAAAGAACATGATCCCGGTAAGGTTGGAGCCTGTGTGGATACGGGGCATACGGCGCTTGTCGAGGACGTTCCGCTGGCTATTCAAAAGTTAAAAGGCAGGATCTTTACGGTGCATATCCAGGATAATGACGGGAAAAAAGATTTGCACCAGCTTCCCTTTACGGGTATAATTGACTGGCAAAAAGTTAAAAATGCTCTTCTGGAAAGCGGTTATGACGGTGTTTTTATGTACGAGTGCGGGCTTGCGGGAGCGGCTCCAAAAGAAATACTCAGGCAAATGCGTTTAAGGTATAAAAAAATAATAGGACTTTAAGGAGGCACCAGGTGAAAAAAAGCAGTCTGCTGTTTGTATTGATCCTGCTTATTTGCGGCAATAGTTTTTCCGCGGGATTTGAGGTGAAAGATCCCGGCAAGCATCCGTATCTTTTTTTTGATACAAAAGAATTTGACGATTACAGGTCCATGATAAAAAGTTCCGCCTCGGCCAGGGCGGATTACGATGCGCTGCTGCGGCTCTGCAAAGGTACTCTGGATAAACCCATTACACTCCCGGTCAAAGAAGTAAAAGGGTATGCTTATGCTCCGGGCTCTCCTTCTTTAAGACAGCATTTTGACCTTACGGCGAACCTTGTAAGACTGGGGTTTGCCTACCGGATAGACGGGAAAAAGGAATACGCCTTAAAGGTCAAAGAAGGGCTGCTGGCTTACGCAGATAAGTATGTTTCTTTCTACCTGCCCATGAAAAAGAAGATGAATATGGGGATTTTTTCACAGATCCTCGAAGAGTCCGCCTGGGTCATAGGGGTTTGTTTCGCCTATGATATGGTCGCGGATTCCGGAGTTCTGACGGAAGCCGAACAGAAACATATAGAAAAAGATCTTTTACTGGAAGCAGCAAAACTCATAAGAGGCTGGCCGTCCGATACTAACTGGGGCGGGTACATGATGGCGGCTTCAGGAATAATCGGGTTTACCGTAAAAGACGACGTTTTGATTAAACGTTCTTTGAATGGAGAAAGCGGAAGCCCCGGTTTTAAGGAGTTTCTGGATAATGGTATTACCGAAGGCGGTTTGTGGGTAGAGGGCACAATAGGGTATCACTGGCCGGCAACCAGAACTTTGATCTACTTTATGGAAGCTGTCAGGCACTGGGGAGTTGATTTCTATTCCTATGATAATAATAAGGTAAAAAGGCTTTTTGACGCACCTGTTATCTGGGCTTACCCCAACTACGATATCCCCGGGATGAATGATTCCGGCCGCGGAGAACTTTTTGAAACAGATTCCCAGTGGCTGTATTCTTACGCCTATTTGCATTATAAAGACCCGATGCATCTTTTTATACTGAATAATTCCAAAAGTTCCATGCTGACGGGCCCCGCAATGTTCTGGTCGGGCTGGCTTCCCACGAGGATCTATGACCAGAAATTAGAAACAAAACTTCCGCCTCTTAAGTCTGCGTTCCTGGGCGGAACGGATCTGGCAATTTTAAAAGACGGGGAATGGGGTGACGGCAGGTACCTGCTGCTGGACTGCGGGACCAACGGGCACGGGCATAGCCACAAAGACTGTCTTTCTATCCTCTATTTTGCGAATAATACGAGTTATATAATTGAACCGACTTCAATAGGGTATAGTGACGCGCGGCATGACAGTTTTTCCATACAGACGATCGCGCACAGCACGGTTAATATAGATGAAAGGGGCCAGAAGAAAGTGGAAAATGCCCGGGCAGATCTTTCGATCTTTAATGTCGGTCAGAAAGTTAAGGTAGCCAAAGGCACTGCTACTCCGGATGTCTATGGAGGCAAGGTGGAGGCGAACCGGACGGTAATGCTGCTCCCCGGCTACTTCGCGGATTTTTTCTGGATAGACGGAAAGGAAAAGAGCGTTCTCGATTATGCCCTGCATTTTGAAAATAAGTTTGAGGTTGCAGATATTGCTCTGACAGACCTTAAAAAAATGGATACAAAACAAAAACCTTATCTGGAAATTAATGATGTAAAGAACGGTAAGGCCGATAAAGAGCTGACCGTGTCGACCGGAAGCGACAAAAACCGCCTTCTGACCCTGAATTTCCTGCCCGAGCAGGGAACCGAGATCTTTACGGGGAACGGCCCGGAAAAACCTTTGCTTATTGTAAGAAGAAACCAGCCTGCTACTGTTTTTTCCGTGGCCGGGGAGGCCCATGGCGCCGTAAAAACAATAAGTGAAGTTTCTCAGGCCAAAGTGACTCTGGGAGCCAAAGAGGTTTCAAAAAACGAGGCGTCGGGAATGGTCGTAAAGCTGAAAGGCGGGGACAGCCGTGTGGATACGCTCATGCTGGCCTATAAAAAAGGAAAGTATGCTTTCAATGATATTATTTCCGATTGCGAGGCCGGAGTGTTTTCAGCCGATGCAAAAGGCGGCTTTAATTTCATTTCTATGTCTAATGGAACGCTTATTCAAGCGGGGGAGAAAATGCTGGAAACCGCAGGGCCTGCAAATATTTATTTTGAAAAAACCGGGGAAAATTCCTATATTATCCTTAATACCGGAAAAACGGATTCAGAGGCCGTAGTCAAGGGTTTCCTGGCAAAAGCGCCTGTGGTAAAAATTGTTGAGGGACAGAAACAGCTGGAGGAAAAAGCGGTATTTGAAGGTGCTGCCTTAAAAATAAGGCTCAAGGCCGGAAGCGAATACAGGCTCAACTGAGTCCGGGTGAAATATAAAAAGGAAGCTCTATGAATGAATATGAAAAAGTAAGAATGGATTTGCTTGGCTCAAAAGCTGTCCAAAAATACCAGAAAAAAAACGACCTGATAATACTTCCGGTCGGCTGTGTTGAGATGCACGGGCCCAATATTCCTCTGGGTTGTGATACTATTCATGCCTGGGCTTCTTCAATAATACTGGCAAAAGAATGGAAATGCCTGGTTGCCCCGCCGATATACTATGTCTATCCCGGCGCTTCCGGCCCCTGGCCGGGCACTGTTAATATCATGCCTGAAATATCCCAGGAGTACATTAAGGCAGTGGTAAAAGCTCTTCTAAAAAACGGGTTTAAGCGGGTCATATTATACGGTACCCACGGGCCGCTAAGCGCCCTGTTTACGGTGGTGATCCGCTCTATTTTTAATGAAACTGAAGAAGTGGTTGCCGGCCTGATGTCAGATATTATGCAGGAAGAGCTTATGGAAAAAAAACTGGGCTATGGCAGGGGGGAAGATATACTGGTTTTATCTTCGCTTAAAGTAATCGGGCATCACGGGGCCTACGAGCCGGGCACTAAAGTCAATTTGCCGCAGGAATTCCCTTTTAAGGTGATCGGAGAGCTGAAAAAATTCGGAGGCAGCGGGATGGTTCCCTGGATATTTAAGGCTGACTACCAGCACACGGGTTTGCGGAAAGGGCTGAAATTGAGCGACGCGGACCAAGGGATCGCGGTAATGAAACTCACCGCGAAAAAAATGAAGAAGTTCCCGCAGGCTTTTAGGGCCTATCAGAAACAGATGGAAAAATTAATGAAAGAGAAACCCTGGTTGAAAGATAAGATCTGGTCTTTATGACTACAGGCCAAAAAAACCCGGGTGTAAGAGGCTTTGCCAAAATGTAGTTGCCTGATTTATCAGGCGCAATTGACAGGCTCGATAAATCGAGCAACTACAGCATATTGTGTTACCTTAAAATAATTCAAAGTTTTTGGCACAGCCTGTAAGCCCGGAGAGTTCTATGCGCGGCCGGTCAGGCCGAAAAGGGGGAGTCATGAGAAAGTGTACTATGCTGGTTTGCCTGCTCAGTTTTTTGTTTGCTTCTACGGGGATTGTTTTTTGCGAGGAACTCCAGGTAAAGTCTTCGCTTGACGGGGTAATTCAAAGATGCGAGGTTTCTTTTCCCAAAAGTTATAAATCAGATATGGAAACTCCGCTGCTGGTCCAGCTGCATTCCTGGGGAGGTAATTATAAGGAGAAAGCTGATAAAGTAATTGAACCTGCCGGGAAAAGAGGCTGGATCTCAATCTGTGTTGACTACCGCGGGGGCAATACCAATAAAACCGCCTGCGGTTCTGATCTTGCCATACAGGATATTGCGGACGCCGTAAATTATATGTGCGGGCATTATAAAATTGATAAAAAGAAGATCTATCTTTGCGGTGGTTCCGGAGGCGGGCATATGGCTCTTGTTATGGCGGCAAAACGCCCGGAGCTCTGGGCCGCGGTCGTTTCTTTTGTACCTATCTCTGATCTGAAAAAATGGTATGAAGAAATGGATCCTGCCACCGATACAGGAAAAGCCGCTAACCGGACAAAAGGCTTTTCAAACGGTGTACGGCAGAACATAAAATCCGTGTGCGGGGGGGATCCGTCCAAGGGCGGAAATCCGGAAAAAGTATGCGCGGAAAGGTCACCGTTGACGTTCATAGAAGGCGCAAAAGATGTGAATCTTCTCATTATTTCCGGAAAAACAGATAATCTGGTGCCGTATCATCACGGAGAGGATGCCTATAATAAACTTGTTGCCGCAGGGTCCAAAACAGCCAAATTTATCCTGGCGGAGAAGGGGCATTATATAGATATTGAAGAAGGCTGTGAGTTTCTTGAGAAATTTACCAGGTAAAATACGGCTTGCTGTCTAAACAGGCAGGGCGGAACATAACCCCGGACTAAAAAGGAGAGAAAGAAAATGAATATCAGGATCAAGTATCCTACGAAAAGTAATTTTAAGAAATACGGGTTAATCCTTGAAGGCACTAAAAAAACGCATAGTTCAAACAGTAAAACCCAGTATGAAGTTCTGACCGGTTCCAGTTCGGAAGGCTGGCTGCTGGCGTATCTTGTCGTCAGGAACAGATCTTCAAAAAGCATTCAACAGCACCCTACTTCAAAGGAATCCTTTGAGCCGGTAAAGGGAGTTTGTCTTTTGATAGTTGCTCCGTTAAAAGCTCCGCAAGCTCTGGAAATATTTGTCCTGGATAAGCCCATAGTATTGCACGAAGGTGTCTGGCATGATGTAGTTGCCCTTTCGGAAGAAGCCGAAGTTAAGATCGCGGAAAACAGCGGGGTAACTTCAAAAACAATTTATTTTAAGAAACCTCTGACACCTATTTTGACCGAAAAATAACAATAAATGGGGGCGGTGTGAAACATCTTATTTTGTTGCTTTTGGTTCTATTCACGGCAGGAATATACGGGGACCCTAAAGATTTATTTGAAAAGCTGGAGCTCAAACCCGGAAAATATCTTTTTGAGAATAATGAAGATGTGAAAATTGCCTTCGCTTGCCCGGCTGAACTGCTCAAAGAAAAAATAACCTGCAAAATAGTCTTTGGGGCAGACGTCCTCGCTGAATACACGCCGAACCTGGCTGACAGTATCAGCTGGAATACCAGAGACGCGAAAAAAGGGGAATACAAAATAGAGCTGTCCTCGGGCAGCGGCCTGAAAAAAGAGGAGTATTTCTATGTTTATCCCGCGCGTGAAAAAAAGCTAAAAGAGGTTTTGGGCCGCGTAGAAAATATGGAAATAACAAAAGATCTGTTGTCTAAACCGGTCGTACCCAATGCTTATGTCAGGCTGGAGAATTTGGATAAATTCTGGGATGAAGCTGCCAGAACTGAACAGGGGGCCAACCATTTCATGGCCAGGGCCTGCGAAGCCGAAGAAATTGCCGCCGAGCTGGAAAGGGACGGAGATTACTTTTTCAGAAAAACCGGTTCTTTTGTCAGGGCATACCGTTCCGAAGATGACGGGATCTGCCAGCCCTACCATATTGACGTCCCTGCCGATTATGGCGGTGTAGAAAAGTATCCCTTAATTGTATATTTGCACGGCAGCGCGCCGGGAGTTACTAAAGATAAATGGATGGACTGGGCTTTATACTACGGCCATAAAAAACCCGGCCTAAGAACGGGCGTCCTGGAAAAATTTATTCAGGTCTCGCCTTACGGCAGGGGAAACAGTTCTTATGAGGGGCTCGGGGAAAAAGATGTTTTAGAAGTAATAAAAGATGTGTCTAAAAATTATTCCATAGATGAGAACAGGATCTATATTAAAGGCCATTCTATGGGCGCCAAGGGGGCGGTCATGCTCGGGATGCATTATCCCGGGCTGTTTGCCGGCGGCGCGTATATGTCCGGTTACTCCGGCAGCTGGAGGAAAAATAAGACGGAGGAAATAGAAAATCAGCTTTACGAAACACACGCGCCTGTTCTCTGGCTTGAAAACGGGATGCATTTGCCTTCAATGTTCGTGCATGGTAAAGCTGATACCACGATCAATTATAAAGAATCAATTATTATGCATGAAAAAATGCAGGCCCTGGGTTATGACTCTCAAATTAAACTTTATCCCAAGGTCGGGCACATGGGCTTTCCTAAAGAACTCGGAGGTGAAATTGCTGAATTCTTTCTTAAATACAAGAAAGAAAACTGGCCGAAAACACTGGTCTTTACGACCAATACCTTGAATTATAACAGCTCGTTCTGGTTTGAGCTTTGCGGGTTCCAAAAAATAGGCCAATTTGCGAGAGTAAAAGCCGTGGTGGAAGGGAATACAATAGACCTTGAATTATCAAACGTGGAAGATTTTAAGATAACAGTTTCAGAAGCGCTTGTGGACATGAAAAAAGAAATAAAAGTCCGCATAAACGGAACAAGCGTTATTGAGAAGGTGTTACCGGAGTCAAAAGTTATAAGATTTAAGGAACTAAATGACAGTTGGAACCAGGTTTTGGAGGCAGAAGCCCCGGGACTCATAAAAAAGAAAGGCCTGTGCGGCCCTTTTGAAGATGCCTTTAGCAATGGGTTTATTATTGTTTACGGCACCGCCGGGAATGAAAAAACTGTAAATGCGAACAGGACGGCCGCTTTAGAAATGCAAAAAACGGTCAAAGCCAGATATGACGGCGACTATTTTGTGTTTGCTGATGCAGAAATAGGGCGGGAACAGATCGAAAACTATAACCTGATCTTGTTCGGGAATCCTGATTCAAATCTGATAACAGCAAAAATAAATGACCGCTTACCGGTCAAGATGAGCGGGGGTGAACTGTTCTTTGGTGATAAAGTAATAAAAGGCGGTAATGCGTTTGCCAGATATGTCTATCCAAATCCATTAAATCCCGGGAAATATGTAGTTCTGAATTTAAACACTGTCCCCGGAAATATGAAGGCGCCGGAGAGCATAAGATTTCCTGATTACCAAATAACATCCGACGAAACAGTTATCTCGGGGTATTTCGGCAAGAACTGGGAAATAGATACGGAGCTGCAATTTGAGCGGGTAAAATGAGAGTTCTGTTTAGCACGGGTTCCTGTAAAAAAACGTTAATAAATAAGACTTTTTCCATATTGTTTTAGTAAGAGTAACTGGGTTATAATATAACGTAAAAAAATCAATTATTTTCAAAGGGAGAAAAAGATGAACGAAGAAAACAGGTACGGGCATTTTTCAGCGGACAGCAGGGAGTATATCATAACGGACCCGGTCACGCCCAGGGATTGGATGAATTTGATCTGGAACAAATACTATGTTGGCTGGGTTGCCCAGAACCTTTGGGGGAGCGGCCTCTACCAGACGGATAAAGGTGCTTCAACGAATCTCTTCGGAAAGCAGGATGTGCTTGCGCCGGGCCGGCTTATCTATGTGAGAGATAACGATACAGGTAAATTTTTTACGGTTAACTGGGATCCGATCCAGGCGCCTTATCAGAAATATATCTGCAGGCACGGCATGGGTTACAGCATAATAGAAAATAAAACAAACGGACTCTATAACACTTTCAGGGTATTTGCTCCGGTTACGGACGATCCGCTTGAGCTCTGGAGCTATGGCATAAAGAATGAATCGGGCAAAAAAAGGAACCTGTCGATATTTTTTGTGAATCCGCTCACCGTAGATGGAAATACCCCATATTTTGGCTATATCGCTTCCCTGGATGCTTTCTATGAAAAAGCCATAAAAGGAGTCTATGCGCGAAACTATGTATTTGCCATACAAGGCCTGAAATATAAGGGTTTTATGTGCCATGACTTTAAGATAGACGGTTTTGACTGCAGTGAAATGGAGTTTCTTGGTAAATACCGGTCTTATGCAAAACCTGCGGTTGTGGTGGAAGGCAAATGCCGCAATACCAACGCGGTGGCGGAAAACCTTATAGGTGTCCTGCAGAAAAATATTATCTTAAAAGCCGGCGAGGAAAAAAAATTCAACCTGGCTCTGGGTGTTGTCGGCGAGCCCAAAGAAGCCGGCAGGCTTGCAAGAAAATTTCTGTCCAGGAAAGGCTTTATCGATAAACAGTTCAAGCTCCTCCAGAAAAAGAACTGGTCCAGGCTTGGCGGGCTGGAAATAAACACTCCGGATAAAGAACTAAACAGGTTTGTCAATACCTGGCTTAAGCACCAGTTGTATTTTAACGGGCAGTGGGCCAGGATATATTTTAAAGGTTTCAGGGATACACTCCAGGACTCGCTGGGTATCGGTGTTTTTGACCGGGAGTTCCAGAAAGAAAAGGTGCTGGAAGCGTTAAAGTACCAGAGCAATAATGGTTATTGTCCCAGAGCCTTTAAAGTGCCCAACAGCGACCTTGCGGAAGGCGGCAAGTGGTATGCCGACAGCCCGGTCTGGATGAGCTTTACTACTGCGGCTATGCTCAAAGAAACCGGTGATATGAGCCTGCTTAACAAGAAGATCCCCTATAAGAACGGCGGTTCGGGTACGGTCTATGAGCACAATCTGAAAGCAGTAAGGTTCTTATATAAGGACCCGGGGCCGCATGGATTGATAAAGATACATGACGGTGACTGGTGTGACCTTATTAATATGGCAGGCGTAAAAGGCAGGGGCGAAAGTGTTTTCCTTTCCTGTTTGACCTGCTACTCTCTTCTCACCATGGAAGAACTTGCTACCCGTACCGGCAGGAAAAAAGATGCCCTGGAAATGCGCAGGAACTATGAAAAATTGAAAAAGAATATTTTAAAGAACGCATGGGACGGTAAATGGTTCAGATACGGTTATACCGACAGCGGTAAACCTTTTGGCTCAAATAAGAATAAGGAAGGCAAGATCTACCTGAATCCTCAGTCCTGGGCTATCATAGCAAAAGTGGTGGAAGGTGAAGCTGCCAAAAAACTTATGGCTACAACACACAAGATGCTGGATAGCGCCGTCGGCCCCAGGCATAACTGGCCGCAATATACCGAATACGATCCTGAGATAGGCCAGCTGACCTGTTCCAGCCCCGGGTTTTTTACCAACGGCAACAACTACAGCCACGCTTCCGCTTTTAATATGTTCGCGGATATTGCGCTGGGGGACGGGGATTCTGCTTACAGGAATATGAAGAGAGTTTTGCCCCACGATAATAAGCTGGAACCTTACGCGCTTTGCAGTATGTATATCGGCCCGGATGCCATACATAGAAAAGAAGAAACAATAAGAGAGGGGGCCTGGCGGACCGGTACGGCGTCCTGGACCATGGTAAATGTAGTGGAAGGGCTCTTGGGTATTAAGAGTGATTTTGACGGGCTCAGGATACAGCCCGCAATACCTTCAGACTGGAAAGCCTTCAGTGTGAAAAAGCCGTTCAGAGGCAACTTGTACAATATTTGCGTGGTAAAGGTTGCGGACGGAAAGAGCGTTAAAGGCATGACCATGGACGGAACGTACCTGCAGGGGAATTTAATTCCGTTTGTAAAAGACGGTAAAACCCATGAAGTGATAGTAAGGATCTGAGATTTTCCGGGACAGTGCCCGAGATTTTTGTTGGTATAGCGTCATAAAGGAGAGAAAAAAATGAAACATCGTATGGATCTGTTTTTGATTCTGGTGTTACTGTCAGGTTATTTTGGAATGGAAGCACAACAGGTGCCGCCGGGCGCGGCTCCGGCCGCTATTTCAGACAAGTGCGCGGTAACCAATGTGGATTACAAGCTTGACGATGAGAAGTACAAGGCTGTCATTCTTGAAAATTCACTTATTAAAATGGCCATCCTCCCCGAATACGGCGGCAGGATAGTTGAGTACACGCTTAAAGCCACCGGCCACAATCAGTTCGACAGTACGACAGGAAATCCCGGGCTTAAAGATGTGGTCGGAGAAAACGGGGAATCCGGTTATACCCCCGGGGGTTTTGCCCAGCTTCCTTTTAAAGCGGAGGTTTCGGAGAAAGGCAAAGAAATGTCTGTACGCCTTGAAGCCTCTTCGGAGAACGTTAAAGTGGAGAAAATATTCACTCTTACTGCGGGAAGCACAAAATTAAATATTAAAGTTAAATACACCAATATAGGAAAAGAACCCATAGAGAAGCTTCTGGTCAGAGTTCATCCCTGCCTGAGTACCGGGGGTAATCAGGCCGTTGATGATATATTCGTCATTCCTGAGCCGGATAAAATTAAAAGGAAAACCACGGATGAAATTAATAAGCCGGATTGCGGCTGGTGGCTGGCTTTTGATCCCCGGGCCAGGGAAATGCTGTTCATGACTTTTAACCCGGAAGGGATAGATAAACTTTATTTGTACCTGGGCGGAGATGCCTATAATATGGAGTATATGGGTAAACCGCTGAATGCCAAAAAGGGCGACAGTGTTGCGGTTGATATCAACTATTTTATTATTACGGCCGGCAGCCAGGCAGACAAAATGCTTGCTAGCGGTGAAATAACCGCCTTTGATAAAGAAAAACCAAGGATAAAGGCCGAAGTAAAAGCACTTTTTGACAACAAATAGTTCCGGAAAATCATAAAAGCGCTCTTCTCGAAGAGCGCTTTTTATCTAAAACCTGCTTTCGTCGAAACATCAAGCGTAAGTCCGGAGAGTTGAGTATTTTGAACTGGAGTATTTATGTGGAGAAATATTCTAAGTACGGTAAATAATAATATTTCCGGTGAACGTATTCTTAAAGACCTGAAAATTATCAACAGCTATGACCGCTGGTTCAGCTACTCGGGATTTGACAGGTCTGTCAGGTACGCCGCAGCCGGGTTGAAAAGAGCGGCCGGCAATTCCAAAATTACAAGCTTCCCGGCCGATGGCAGGTCCCGTCTGGCTGACTATATTGTACCCAAAGCCTGGGAGGCCCGGTCAGCTTTTTTAAAGATCACAGACCCGGATATCGGCCTTTCTTTAAGTTATGAGAAAGTTCCTAACAGCCTTTTCATGTACAGTTATCCGACAAAAGCCGGCGGAATGACCGCGGAGGTCGTTCTTGTCGGAGGCGGAGCTAAAAAGGAAGATTATAAGAACATAGATGTCAAAGGCAAGATAATTTTCACCTGGCTTAATCCCTTTTATGTCTGGAGGCATGCTTATGAAGCAGGAGCAATAGGGATTCTGAGCAGCTGGAAAAAAGGGCCCGGTACGGGATGGGTTAATTACTGCTTTGTGCCTGACAACACAAAATATAAGATGTTCGGCTTTTCCTTGACGGAGCCGGAAGGCCGTAAGCTTGAAAAGTGCCTGCTGGCGGAAAAAAAGAAGGGTAAAAAAGTTGCCGCGAGGATAGACATTGATACAAGCTTATTCAATGGATACGGAAAGACCGCTGCCTCGGTCGTTAAAGGTAAAACAACTGAAGAGGTGCTTGTTTTTGGCCACCTTTATGAGATAGGAGCCTGGGATAATGCCTCCGGGGCCTCTTCGATCATAGAAATTGCGGGCTGTCTAAATGAACTTATCAAAAGAGGCAGGCTGGAGAAGCCGAAACGGAATATCAGGTTTATGCTGGGTTTTGAATGTTACAGTCTTATGCAGTACCTTTTAAAAAAGCGTGAAAATGTCAGTAAGCTAGCCGCAGGCCTGAATATTGACGGAGTCGGCCTGCCGGTGAATAAAAAAAGTATTTTGAATGTTAATACGACACCGGACTCTAATCCTGCCGCGGCTAACCGTTTGTTGTTTGAAATAGTTGAAAAGCACTTGAAAGAAAAATATAAATATCCGCGAATAAAATTAAACACAGGCCGTGCGAGTGATGACGCGCTTCCAGGAGATCCCTGTTTTGGGGTACAGTTCCCTTATCTGATCCAGTATTCTACACGGAATGACCTTGTCTGGCACAGCACCCTTGACGGAACTGACAGGATTTCTAAGGATTCTCTGAAAACTTCTGCTTCGATCGCCGCGGCTTATATATATTTTCTTGCCAGCGCGGGGAGCAAAGAAGCTGTATATCTGGCTGAGCTTTCTGCGGAAAAAACTGCCGAAGATGCCGGCCTCTTGCTGAATGACTATAAAAAATACCTGTTCAGGAGTAAAAATTCCGGGCGCGGCAAAATAAATTCGCTGCTTGATGAATTCAGGGAACAGTTGAATTACAGGTGCGGCCTCGGGGCAAAAGAAGTAAGTTCAGCGCTCAGGTTTGCGGATAAGAAGGACCTGGCCGCGGAAGCTCTGATCCTGAAACAGGCAAAAACTGTTAAAGCTCTTGCGGAAATAAGATATAATGAAATTGAAGCGTATATTCATGGAATTTCTAAAAAAGCCGGCCCTTTTGGCCGGGTTTATAAAGAGTTGTCCCCTCTGGAATTGCAGGCCTCTTTGCTGGTTCCAAGAAGGACCGTTCCCGGACTCTTGACACTGGAGACACTGCCGGAAAAAATAAAAACCAAAAACCCCTATGGGCCTAAGTACCAGCTCACTGAGATCCCGTATCTCTGGGCCGACGGCAAAAGAACACTGCTGGATATTTATAGAGCGGACAGGATACGTAATAAAGGAATAAACCTTAAAAAGCTGCTGGAGGCCTTTACTTTTCTGGAAAAATACGGCTATATAAAAATAAGGCGCGCAAAGAACTTTGAAATAGAAAAAAGTGGCCTGAACAGGATCATGAAAAAGTGCCGGCTCAAGAAAGGCGATGTGATATTTGTGCACAGTTCTTTAAGCGGGCTCGGGCATATTAAAGGTGGTCCGGCCGCGGTAATTGCTGCTCTAAAGAAAGCTGTCGGCAGGCAAGGGACACTGGTCATGCCTGCTTTTAGCTGGAGTTTCCCTGACAGGAAGGCCCTGCCTTTCGATATAAAAAACTCAAGATCAGCGACCGGGATAATATCGGAAATATTCAGGAGGCAAAAAGGAGTACTCAGGAGCAATAATCCCACTCATTCTGTTTGTGCCTGGGGCAGGCACGCAAAAGAGATAGTAAACGCGGGAGCAGGGCTGCCTCCCTTTGATAAAAAAGGCCCGTTTGGAAAGCTGTTAAAATACAATGCTAAAGTTCTTTTCCTGGGCTGCGGGCTTAACGCCAACTCTTCTCTTCATGCTGTTGAAGACTGGCAGGACCTGCCATACCTGCATCCGGAACTGACCTACTTCTATGAAAAAAACCGTATCAAATATAAAACCTTCGCTAAAATGCCAAGCGGTTGCAGGGATTTTTATTCGCATACAAGAAAAAAACCGGCAAAAATATATAAATTGCTCTTTAAAGCCGGGATCATTGATACCGTTAAAGCAGGCAAAGGCGTAATTTACTCTTTTGAAATGAGGAAATTTGCTCAGACCTGCGAAACTATCCTGAAAAAAGATCTTTTTATACTTCTTTGCGATAACAGGCATTGTGTTTTTTGCGGTAAATTTAATAAAAAATCAGGTATTACAAAGAATATTAGCGTTTGACTTGTTTTATTTTAATGGTATAATCAGTCGCTATAGTCAATTTTTCGGGAGGGTTACATGTGCAGAAAGGTTTTGACCGCTATTTTTTTTGTCTTTCTTCAGGTTTTAAGCGCCTATTCCGCTATTATTGAAGAAGGATTTGAGAAAGGAACACTTGACCCTGCCTGGAAGGTGGAAGGGCAGGCCTTGATCTCTTCCGCTCTTTTTCATGGTGGCGCGAAAGCACTTGTAGCCGGAGAAAAGTCAACGCTTACTCTTGATTTCAGTAAAACTGACACATTTGGAAAAGTAACGTTCTGGGTTTATGATAACAAATTAAAGGCCGACTGGCAAAAGGACGGTTTTGTCAACGGGCCGTACTGGGGTATCAAGAATGAAAAAGGGGAAGTTTTCATGCTTGGCGTAACCTTCAAGGATCACACTACCGGCGACAAATTGTACAACTGGATGTCAACCACGGAAATTGGGGGAGAAAACTATATCTGGTGGATGGATATCAAGAGAACGGAAGGATGGCATAAATGGGAGCTGGACTATCCGGATGACAAAGTATCCATAAAAGTACTAAAAGATGATAAAGAAACTCCTTCGGACTGGACTTTAAGCAGGTATAAGACCGGCTGGAAGGGCGGTTTCAACGGTATAGTAATTAAAGGCAACAAGCAGTTCCTGGGTGATATAAAAGAACCTTTCTATTTTGATGACATCAAAATAGAAAGCAAGTAGGAGGTGGATATGAGAAAGCTGCTATTAACTTTGCTCGCGACATTAACGATTTCCTGCATGGTAAAAGCCGCTGACGTAAAGATTGGCGATAATAAAGAGCTTATTGTTGACGGAAAACCTTTCTTTTTGCTTTGTACTTATGCGCCCTTAAGGGATTTTGCTTATTTGAAAAAGCTGGGAACTAACTGCGTCCCTGCTTCAAACGAGGGTTTTGCTAAAGGGGTAGACGCTAAAATGTGTTTTTCCGAGGCAAAAAAACTGGGGCTTTATACTACCTGTTCAATTTCTGACTTTGAAAAGGTAGATAAAAATGACCCTACCCTGATAATGTGGGATCAGGTTGACGAGCCGGACTATATAGAGCGGGATAAACCGGGAGCGATAAAGGATCTTATAGAGCTTTACCGGAAATTGCATTCCGTAGATACTAAACCCGTAGATGTATGTTTTGGCAGCATGTTTGCCCGGGGAATAGGAGTGATGAAGAACAATCTTTACGTGGAATACGCTGAGAAGACCGCCGATGTTATAATGACCGATGTTTATCCCGTGGGTAATGTAAATAAACCGGAAGAACTTTTTCTTATGGCCAAAGCAATGAAAAACATGGAGAAAATAACCAGAGGTAAAAAGCCGTTAATGATAGCCGTGGAGGTCTGTAAGATAGACGATAAAGCAGCCAGAGCCCCCAATGCCTGGGAGGTGCGGGCCGAGATCTGGATGGTTATTATTCATGGCGCCAAGGGGATATTTTATTTTCCCTCCAGGTTCGATCATGTGAGATTTTGTCCGGTGGCAATCAACGAAGATATCGAGGCCGAATTGATCAAAACCAACGGGGAAATTGCGGCGCTTACTGATGTTATTTTGTCAAAGGATTCCCCGGCAAAAGTAGAAGTGGTAGAATCAGAAACCGCAAGCGCAGCTTCAATGCTTAAAGAAAAAGGCGGGAAATACTATCTCTTTACAATAAATATGAAAAAAGCTCCCGGTAAATTAAAATTTACCGTTACGGGTGCCGGTGGAGACGAAGCGGAGGTTTACGGGGAAAACAGAAAAGTTAAGGTTATTAATGGAAGCATAGAAGAAGATTTTAAAGGCTACGAACCCCACATATATGTAATGAACAAAAATTAGTTAAACAACAGGTATATTAAATCTTATAGATCTGCTTTTAGAAATATTGAAGATCAGGCATCCGCCGGGCCTTAAGGCAGAAGTAAGATCTTAATGTTTTTAATCAGTGGAATCCCGTAGTATCGTAACCATGAACCATTCAGGTTAATGGCCTGAACCCGAAGTTGTGAGTGGTGCGGGGTCAGTGAAATAGCTCTTACTAAAGGAGTATCCCGTGAAAATTAAGATGTATGTAATGGATAAGCTGAAAGTACACGATACCGTTTGGTCTATGATAGCCGGCGCGGATAATAATGTGTATATTGCGGCCTGCTGTGAATATATAGGCGGGATGGGCGGTTTTTTGGTCAGATACAATACCAGGCGGGATAAACTTGAATACATGCTTGATATTGCGGCTGCGGTGGGAGAGCCTCCTGAGACAGGAAGAGCCGCACAATGCAAAATTCATTATTCCATGATCTCTGATGACGAGGGGATACTTTATGGGGCGACGCATTTATCGGCACCGCCCAAAGGTGAAACTTTCTATTCTCCCTGGCATACCTGGAGTGACGAGAAAAGACGTTTTAGAGGGGCTATGCTTTTCGTTTATGATCCGGCCAAGGAAAAGCTGCTTTTTTCGGACTGTATCTATCCTAAGGAAGGCTGCAGGGCCCTTGCGCTTGATAAAAAAAGGAAAATTCTGTATGGCCTGACTTACCCGAGAAATCATTTTTTCTATTACGATATTAAAGAAAGAAAGACCACTGATATGGGCAGAATAGGTAATGTAAACCCGCAAACCATCTTTATGGACAAAGAAGGCAATGCGTATACCAACGATGATTACGGCAAGCTCATCAGATTTAATATTAAGAAAAAATGTCTGGAAGAACTTGATGTCTATGTCCCGCACGCGGAATATCAGAATGGGCTTCATGCCGTTCTTTATGATGTGGTAAAATCTCCGGATGAAGAGTATATCTATGGCGTTCCCTGGAATGCGGATCCGCATGTTTTTCGCTACAAGCTCGGGGGAACAAAGCAGTCGGATATGGAAGACCTGGGCCCGGCTCTAAAAGCGGAGACCGGGTACCAAACATCCTATATACAATCAACCCATACCGGCGGCCTGGTTTTTGGAAAGGACGGGTGGCTTTATTATTGCGCCAATCAGCTGTCAAAGAAAAAACCGACAGGGAAGTTCGCGCATATTTGCCAGACCAATCTGGTGCGGATGAATACAAAGACTCTGGAAAGAGAAGATATGGGCCAGTTGAAATTCGGGAAATTCATTCCCTGGTATGTATCCAGAGCCGTAAGAGACATGGAAGGAAATCTGTATTTTGCGGATGTGGGGAACATCCCGGAGAGAATATATAAGCTGACCCCGGATTATCCGGCGGACATTAAAAACAAAAAAGAACCAAAAGAAGCCATGATGCGGTACTGGGGGTAAAATGCCTTTAAATTTAGACGGAAAGAAATGGCCAAAGAGAGCCAACAGGGCCAAGAGCTGGGCAAGTATGGATTGGAGCGCGATGAGAAAGTACAGCCTTGGAATATTTGTGACCGAAGGCCAGCTTTATTCAAAAGAACTTTCTTTTTACGGCATGACGAGGCCGATCCCCGCGGAGGAATGCGCGATCACCTCCCTGTGTAAGGGGAATAATTTCAGGATGGCCGGTGCAACCTCAGGCAAAAAAGCCCACCTTTTCAGTTACTGTCCCAAAGGGCCCGACGGTGTAGTGGTCGATATAGGCCCGATAGGCGAAGAGACTGCCGTGAAAAATTCCCTGGTAGTAACGGATGCAGGGGTCATCATCGGGGGAACCTCCTCCTTTTCAGGGGAAAAATATGACGGCGGAAAGATCTTTGAGCATGTAACCCAGCCTTTTTCAGGTGACTTTATCCAGGAATGGCAGATAATGAAGCAGAAGATAAATATCGTGACTGTTCCGGTGAAGGGGGAAGGGATCGGCGGGCTGCTCCTGGATAAGCAAAGAAACCTGGTTTATGGCATAAGTGACAAGACCGGGACCCTGTTTGCCTATGATATAAAAACAAAAAAAGTTAAAAAACTGGGGCTCGTGAATAAAAAAGTCTTCTCAACCTGCATCACCATCGATCAAAAGGGGCGTATTTTTGGCGCGGGTTACGGCGGCAAGCTTTTCTGTTATGACCCGGAGCAAAAAAATATTCAAACCCTTGAAATATTCATGCCGACTTTTGCGGGAAGAAATCTTTATGATATGTTAAGTGCCGCGGCCTTTGACGGCAAAAATAATCTGCTTTACGGCGGCACCAGGGAAGGAAATCTTTTTGTTTTCAATCCCGCGAATTTTGAAATAAAGTCCCTTGGCTGCCCTACAAACCTTAGAAGAATAAGATGCCTTTCTGTGACCAATGACGGCAGGGTCTTTGGTATGAGCGGGGAAGATGAAGAAATGAACCATATGTTCAGTTACAACCCGAAGACCGGAGAACTTAAAGACCTTGGTATTCCGATCGCTACCATGGAAAAAAGGTGGTATGGCTACAGGATAGACTGCATGGCTGCAGGTTTTGACGGGGCAATATATCTTGGTGAAAGCGACCGGGTAAGCAATTTGTTCATTTACCACCCCGCGATAATTTAGGCTAAGAGCAGGTACCGTTGCTGGTAGCGGGAAGCAGAAAACGGTATTTGACCGATATCAGGACAAAGGAGGGCAAAAGTTTTTTGCGGTAAAAAATTAAAGGAGGAGACGACTATGGTAAAAACTATAAGAAGCTTGGTGTTCGCAGTAATAGCGGTAAGTTTTTCGGCTTCGCTGTTTGCGGAGAAAGTTACTGAGGGTTTTGAAGATAAAACCGTATTGAAAAAATGGGAAATTGAAGGCGATGCTGTTATCTCCGAAGATCAATTTCACGGGGGAAAAACGTCTCTCAAGGTCCCTGCAGGCGCTTCGGCAGTATATAGATTTTCTAAGGAAAATGCGTTTGGTACCGTTTCTTTCTGGATGTATGATTCCTGCGTGAATGTTTCTCAAACTTCAATGAAAACGGTGTGGAACGGCCCGCATTTCGGTTTGATAAATAGTGATGACGACAAAGCTCTTCTCCGCATAATGTGGAGAGCAAAAAATGCGCCGCCTTCGGGTTTTTGTACCACATTTACCGCCGAAAATCAGATGTTTACTTTCGGCTGGGCCTCGATAACGAGAAAAACCGCGGGCTGGGGGAAGTGGAGCTTTACTTTCACCGATGCCAAAACCTTGAGTGCCGCATTCAATGATGACAAGGAAGTAAAGTCTTTCTCGGACAAAATTGAATTCTTTAACAAAGGTGCGAACGGGATAGTTTTTAACGGCGGACAGGATATTAAAGCCAAAAATGAAACATTTTATTATGATGATATAGAAATTGAGCTGGCTGCTCCTCCCGCCGCTCCTGCGAAGGAAAAAGCAAAATAGGCGCTTGTCATGTCAGAATGCCCCGCTTTCAGGGGCATTCTGATATTTTTGCAGGGAGCTGATGACTTTAGACCCTGGCAGATACATTTATATAAACTTCAAAAAGATTAAGAGAGGGCGTTTTTATGAGTTCCAGCCTATATACTGTTGAACTCGCGGCTGCAACGGCGTATATAATAGTCCCGGCTTCATATAAAAAACAGAAAAATTTCAAATGGGTAATGTATCATACCGGCGGCGGCGAATGGGGTTGTGTGATAACCCATAGGTGGAATGAAAAGTCCGGAATAATAGACAGGCTGTTAAAAAATGATTTTATTGTTTGTTCTATTTCTGTCGGCCCTGATCACTGGGGCCGTCCCGAAACCTACAAGCCCTATCAAGCACTCTATGAATATGTCAGAAATAACTTTACGGTAGCCAAAAAAGTATCCTTGCTTGCTCAGAGTATGGGCGGCCTGACGGCTCTGGCCTGGGCGGCAAAAAATTCCGGTAAAGTGAAAGGCCTGTACGGTATCTATCCTTTGTTTGACCTTGAAAGTATCTTGCAAATGGATGAACTGCATAAAAAGAAAGCGGTTAGAGCCTGGGGCCTTAACCCGGGCAATAGTCTATTAAAGTTAAAAAAACACAACCCGGTAAATATGCTGGGTGCTTTAGCAAGGAAAAGAATACCGGTAATGCAGAGGCACGGACTGGCTGATAAAGTGGTTTTTTATGAACAAAACGCGGCAGGGGTTGTAAGAAGGTACAGCGAACTTGGGGGTACTGCAAAGCTTATTACTTTGAAAAAATACGGCCATGAAACCTACCGCGGTTTTTTCAATCCCGGGGAAATAGTTAAGTTCTTTCTTTCCTGTTGATCAGTTTAACGGCTTAAAGATGCCTTACATAAGTTTTTATTGAAAGGAGATCTAAAATGGAAAGTATTAAGCTCGGGGGCCCTCTTTTTAAAAAATATGACGGACCGGATGCCTGGATAAAAATAATTAAACAAAACGGCTATAGCGCGGCTTACTGCCCGGAAATAAAGAACAAAAAGGATCTTAAAGAAATAAGAGCATATTCGGCCGCGGCCGAGAATTCCGGGATAATTATTGCAGAAGTCGGGGCCTGGTGTAATCCTTTAAGCGCTGACAGGAAAAAGAGAAAAGAAGCTCTGGAGTATTGCAAAACTCAGCTTCAACTCGGAGAAAATATCGGAGCCCGCTGCTGCGTTAATATTGCAGGTTCTTTTGGGGAAAAATGGGACGGGCCGTGTCCGGAAGATCTTACAAAAAAGGCTTTTGACGCGATCGTTGAAACAGTCAGGAAAGTTATTGACGCTGTCAGGCCTAAAAAGACATTTTATGCCCTTGAAACCATGCCCTGGATGTATCCGGATTCTCCTGAGAGTTATTTGAAATTAATAAAAAGTATTGGCCGTAAGAATTTTTCCGTTCACCTGGACCCGGTAAATCTCATCAACAGCCCTCAGAAATATTTTAATAACGGCGCGCTGCTAAAGGAATGTTTCAGGAAACTTGGAAAATATATAAAGAGCTGCCATGCTAAAGATATATTGCTTGAAGCTAAACTGACAACGCATCTCGAAGAAGTCATCCCGGGAACCGGGAGGCTTGATTATAATATCTTTATGAAAGAACTAAAAAAATTGAATAGAGACGTTCCTCTAATGCTTGAACATTTGAAGACTGAAAAAGAATACAAGCAGGCGGCAGTGTATATCCGCAAAATTGCCGGGATTTAATATTTCACTGAGGGCTCAATATGCCAGAAGAAAGTATTGAAAAGAAAGCTGCGCTTCCGGCTGCGGTTTTCAGGAATATTCTGCTGGATATCGGCCTGGCAAATATTTACTCCGCTTTAAACAGCGGGGTTTTTCTGACCGGCTACCTGCTCTTCCTTGGCGCAAATAATGTCCAGATCGGACTTATCACTTCCTTACCGTTATTAGCGAATATATCTGCACCTGTATTTTCGTTTTTTATTGACAGATCAAAAGAGAGAAAGAAGTTATGCCTTAAGTCGCTTCTACCTGCCCGGCTGCTCTGGTTTTTTCTGGCCGCCCTGCCGCTGCTGTTATTCTATCAAAAAGTCGCTTATCCTCTGGTTATTTTCACGGTCATATATTTAGTTATAACTGTACTTTATGTTTTTGCTTCTTCTGCCTGGCTTCCCTGGATGGGTGACCTGATACCTGCCGAGACCAGGGGTTATTACTTTGGAAGGCGGATAATAGCCGGAGGCCTTGCGGCGCTTATATTTACGGTAGCAGGCGGGCAATATCTGGATTATTTTAAGTTGAATCCGCACATAGGTTTTTCCAGCATGTTCTTTTTTTCCGCGGTCTTTGGCGTATTTTCTTTTATTTTTATGTCACGTATCCCTGATGCGCAGAATACTTCTACTTCTGTTGAAAGTTTTACCCTGACCTCGATACCTAAAAAAATGCTCAAGATCTCCAAAGACAGCAACTTCATGAAACTGGTATTTTTCAATACTTCTTTAAGCTTTGCAATTACCCTGCTGTCGACCTATCTGAATGTCTATATGTTAAAAGAATTAAAAATGAGTTATACTTTGATCACTTCTTTTGCAATAGTTAATATGGTGATGAATCTTGCCTTGACAGGTTTTTGGGCTAAAATAATCGATAAGTACGGCTGTAAACCGGTAATATTGATCTGCCTGCGTTTTATAGGGATAATTCCTTTTTTCTGGTGTCTTACGGGCTGGTCTTACTGGATCATTTTGCCGCTAAACACTATCGGAGGGATAGCCTGGTCGGGCTTTAACCTGGCTCAATTCAATATCATGTTGAAACTGACTCCCTCAAATGAAAGAGCCTCGTATATGGGTTTTAATACTATGCTGGTGAGCCTGGTTTCTTTTATAGCGCCTTTGATCGGAGGTTTTTTGCTTGATTCAATGAAAGACCTGAAATTCAATGTTTTATTTTTAAGTGTCGGCAGCTTTCAGGTAATGTTCGTCATCTCCGGTTTGCTCAGAAGCCTGCCTATGCGTTATTTGAAGATACTGGTTGAACCCAAAGAAATGAAAGAAGAAGAGGTGGTCCGGGTGATAAGAACTTCCATCGTTCCGGGCTTTATGGAGGGATTGGAAACAATTATGTCCTATATGTTCCTGCCTATTAAGAAAATAGAACACTATGTCGGGCGCTTTATTGAAAGGGACAGGAAACGCAAAAAAAATTAATAAAAAGAATTCTTAAACCGGTATAGGCCTTTGAATACTGCCAAAAAGCCATGTAACAGCACAAGTTCCCGTAATTGATAATAAGATACGGGTATGCTACAATAATCAAATAATTATTCAAAAAGCAGTTTTTATCAGGGTTTTTAAGGGAAAAAAATGCAAAAAAAACAACCGCTATATGCAGGATTTGCAAAAATAAATATCAGTCCTAAAGAACCGCAAGGTATGACCCTTATGGGCATGCCCAGGCTCTATCCGGGCGCAAGAGGAATATTGGATCAGCTTCACGCGAGGGCTGTATATCTTGAGTCAGGTGATAAGAAGCACCTGATGATCTGTGCGGATATTGTTCTGGTTGCGCATGAACCGCCTCTCCACAAAACAGTTACCGTAATTTATCAGCACGAAAAAGTAATAAATGCCCTTTCAAAATGGTCCGGTTTGAATAAGAAAGATATCTGGCTGGTTGCCACTCATTGCCATTCTTCTGCCGGAGAAGAGCTGGATTCTGCGAGTAATTTTTCAAGAAAAGTGTTTGAGAGATATCTCGAAATGTTAAGGGAAAAGTTGATCAAGGTCGGGAAGGAAGCGATTGGTAATAAAGAACGGGTGAAAATAGGTTACGGTCAAGGTGAGGTAGAAAAAGTAGCCGGTAATCGCAGGGTAAAACTTTCAGACGGGTCAGTAATAACGGGCTGGGGAGACGGGCCAACGCCGCCCCCGGGCCTCAGAATAGTAGGCCGGGGGCCGGTGGAAAAAAATATCGGTTTGGTTGTTTTTAGAAACATGAAGAACCGGCCTGTAGGAGCAATAGTAAATTACAATTCACATATACATTTATATCCTATCTTATATTTTACCTCTGAATTGGCCGGGTATGTGGCAAAATTAATTGACAAGAAAATACCCGGGATAGTAACGGTATATACAAACGGCGCGGAAGGTAATACTTCCCTTTGCCCGAATATCCGCGCATTCCCTAACGATATGACAAAATGGAACGCGGTGTACAAGCACGAAGTTACCCGTTTGAGCAGGATAATGGCCGATAAGATCCTGAAAATATCAAAACAAATAAAATATGAAAACAAAGTCAGGATGGAAATAGCAGAAACTGTATTAAAGATCAGGTCCGGACGGAGCAGGGAGGCAATAGAACGGATATCTGTGGTTGCAATAAACGGCCTGGCTCTGGTGGGGGAAGTCGAGGAAATGTTCGTTGAATACGCGCTTGAACTGAATAAAAAGTCTCCGTTCAGGTCAACATTTGTTGTGGGAATGAACGGAGTGAGAAATTTTTACTTTCCGACAGATCACGCCATAGAAGAAGGCGGTTACGAAGCAGGGCTCTTTCTGGAACCTAAAAGTATGGAAAGAACCATAGCCGCATCGGTAAAACTCCTGAAAAAAACATACAAAAGGATTAAACGATGAATGGTTTGCGTATTTTATTGAACGGGACCGTGCATACGGAGCCTCTGGTGCGGGCGGAAGCCGCCAGATTACTCGGAGAATTGGGAGATAAGAGAGCTGTTCCCTATCTGATAGATATGTTAAGGAAGGATAACTGGTACAGTAAAGTTACCGCAGTCTACGCGCTTGAAAAACTTGGGGATGAGAAGGCTGTTCCGGTTCTCCTGGAGATGGCAAAAAGCCCTCTTGTTTTTAATTTTAACGGAAAGCACAATCATGACATGATAAGAATAGCTGCCGTTGCGGCCCTGCTTAAATTGGGAAATAAGACAGCCGCAAAGAGTATTCACGAGTTGTTAACGATAAAAACATCTCAGGGATTTCTTGAACTTGCCGCTTATATACTGGAACTTCCGGATAATGAAGCCGCATACCCGCTGAAAAGTATCATTTCCTTTGAATTTTTAAAAAAGTATGCAAAAATATTTCAGAGCGGTATACATATGCGTATCCTTGATGCCCTGCCATATTTTAAGACAAAAAGTGCTTTGCATATGATAAAAAAGTATTTAAAGCATTTCAGCCGTTATGTAAGGGCTAAAGCCGCAGGTGCGTTGCTAAAATATGAGGACTCATCCGCAAACAGGGGCATTTTGAAAAGAATGTTAATAAATGAAAAGAAGATGTTTACAAAGCTAAAGCTGGCAGTTTTATTAAAGCCTGATAATTCCTCTGAAATAATTAAGAGGGCCCTTAAAAACAGCTGTTATTTTACAAAGTCAACCGCGCTTGATGCCGCTGCTGAGCTTAAATTGCATAAACTTGCGGAGGATATTCTGCCGCTTTTAAAAGATAAGCACTTTTATGTGAGGATTTGCGCCATTGAAGCTCTGGAAAAATTGAACTATAGACAGGCGGGGTCAAAAATAAGAATAATGTTAGAAGATGAAGATCCGCGGGTGCAGCTGCAGGCAGCAAAATATTTTGTGATGTTAAAAAGCTGAAAAGGAGTAAAAATGTTTCCTGACAGATTTAAATTTAGAAAAAATCTCAGATCTAATTGGATATGGTTATTTGATAAAAAAGATGATTTTCCAAATCATTATGTGATGTTCCGCAGGGTATTTACCCTGGAGAAGCTCCCGCAAAAACCGCTGCAGTTTTTTATATATGCTGATACTTACTATCAACTGTATATGAACGGAAAATTCATAGGCAGGGGAAGCACCGCCAATCATAATAAATATCCATTTTTTGATGAATACAAGCTTGGGCCTGAACTTTTTAACAAGGAAAACATCATAGCGATAGTATGCTATCACAGGGGCATAAATATCCATCACTATATTAAAGGCAAGCCCGCTCTGGTATTCGGGCTTCAAAAAGATAATAAAACAATAGTCTGTTCCGATTCAAAATGCAAAGCAAGGCTGGCAGAGGAATGGAGGTCAGGACTATCCGTCCCGAGGATTACCAAACAAATGGGTTTTATCGAGTATTTTGATGCAAGGTCCTACCCTCTGGACTGGAAAGAACTTTATTTCAATGATCATAAGTGGCAGAATGCGGTAGAAATAACGCACACAGAAAAATACTGGAAAAAGGCGCTTAACAGATTAACACCCAAACAGGAACTGGTGAAAAAGTATCCTGTACGCATAGCTAAGTGCGGAGAACTTAAAAAAAGATACAGCCCTACCGAAAATCCTGCTTTTGATATGAAAATGCGGGGTTTGGGGGCAAAAACAGGATTTTATCCAAAAGATGTTTTGAAAGGCCTGAAGAACGGGGCTTTGACCTTAAAGAAGAACAAGAACGGGAATTTTATTATTTTTGAATTTGACCGTTTGGCGTCGGGTTTTTTCAGGCTTAAACTGGAGAGTAAAGCGGGTGTAGTTATAGATATAGGCAACGGAGAACACCTGGCGCACGGACGGGTACATGTTAAACCCACCTACCGGAATTTTGCGGACAGGATAATTACCTCTTATGGTTCCACGGAATATGCCCACTCCTTCAGGATAATGGCCGCAAAATATGTTGAATTACATATTTTGAATTTTGAAGCGGATGTTATCATAAAAGAGCTGTATATTCTTGAAACCCTGTATCCGGTAGAGCATAATAACACCTTTAAATGTTCTGATGAAACTTTGAACAAGATATGGGCTGTTTCAAAATTTACACTGTATTCCTGCATGCATGATCACTATGAGGACTGCCCCTGGCGGGAACAATCACAATACTGGGGAGATTCAAGAATAGAGATCTTGTCCGCTTACTACGCCTTTAGCGAAAGATTAATGACAAGGAAAGCATTTTATCAGCACTCCGAGATAGATAAGAAGACCGGTTTTTTTCACATGACCTATCCGGGACGGCCTGAAATATGGATCCCCTGCTATACTATGATCTATATTTCTTCTTTGTATGAATATTACCTGTTCACAGGGGATAAGCAGCTTCTTAAAGATCTCTATCCGGTAGCTTTAAAAGTGCTGAATAAATTATTAAAATACCGGGGCAAAGACGGCATCCTGATGGACCTTAAAAGCGCCAGCCGGCGCGCCTGGCATATCATTGACTGGGATAATTTCAAAGTGGCCTTTCGTTCCGGAAAGTCCTCCGCGCTTAACCTGTTTTTTCTGGAAAGTATTTTAAGGCTTGCGGACACGGCCGAAGTGCTGGGGAAGAAAAAAGATGCGCAAAAAATGTGGGAAGCGGGGCGGGAGTTGAAAGCAAATGTTAAACGCAATTTTTGGGATAATAAAAATAATAAATTTAAATATCTGAAAGGCGAGAACCGCCGGGAATACTCCCCGCATGCCAACGCTTTTGCTTATTTTTTTGAGCTCTTTTCTGATGCCGATAAGGAGGCCGTAAAAGAGAGCCTGCTAAAAAAGTCTTTTAAGGCTATGAAATCTCTCTATTTCAGGTATTACCTGTATAGGAGTGTGGTAATGATGGGTGATACAGGTTTAGCGGCGGTCTTAAAGGATATGAAAGAGGTTTATGGTAAGATGCTTGCTTCCGGTGCGCAGACCTTCTGGGAAATCCAGGACGGACCGTCCGGCTTCCGCGGTGCCGCAAGTTTATGCCACGGCTGGTCTTCTCATCCGCTTTATTTTCTGTCTTCCGAAGTCCTCGGGCTGAAACCGGCAAAGCCCGGCTTCAAAGAAGTACTTATCAAACCGAATCTCCTGGATTTGAAATACGCCGAGGGCAAATTCAATGTCGGAGACAATAATGATTTGTTCTTAAGAGTCGAAAAGAAGGCCAACCGGCTCTCGATAAAATGCAGTTCCCAAAAACCGGTAAAGGTCATCTATAATTTAAATAAATATAAAGACCTGGGCTTTAATATTACCGTAAACGGTAAAAAATTTGACAATTGAAACCATGAACCATTCACTTATTAAATGAAAACAATCCTGAGAGCCTGTTTTTAGACGAGACAGTCCGCCAATGATTTGTGGCGGAAGTAATTAATTAAGGAGGGTCTATGATTCCTTTTCAAAGCGTTAGAATGGATCTTATGAGCTCTAAAGATGTTGCGAAATATCTAAAGAAAAACGATATGGTCATCCTCCCGGTCGGCTGTTTCGAGATGCACGGGCCCAGAATACCCCTGGCTTGCGACACCTTTCTGGATCTGGCTTCGGTTTACCTGCTCGCTGAAAAATGGAAATGTCTTGTTGCGCCGCCTATTCATTACACTTATCCCGGAGCGTCCGCACCCTGGCCGGGGACCGTAACTATCTCGCCTGAGGCTACACAGGCCTATATAAAAGCGGTGGCGCTCGGATTATTAAAGGCCGGCTTCAAACGCATCGCCATCTCCGGTGAACACGGCCCGCTGGATGCTATTATCAAACCGGTGACCTGGTCAATTTTTGAAGAGACCGGAACTATTATGGCGCATCTTAATTGCATACCCGTGGTAATGCCCGAAGACCTGATGAAAGAGGAGTTTGGTTTTGCCTGGCGGGAGGATCTTTATCTGTTGGGTTGCCTTAAACTTCTTGGCCTGGAAGGTGTCTATAATCCCGTACAAAATGTTCAAAAAAACATAGAATATCCTTTTAAAGTTATCCGGAAGTTGAGAAAATTCGGCGGCGCATCGCAGGTCCCCTGGATTTTTAAGGCCGACCACCAGCATACCGGTATCAATAAAGGAATGAAATATTCCGATGCCGATAGAATAATAAAAGTAATGAAAAAGGCGGTCGCCCGGGCCGGTGATTTCCCGAAGTATCTGGGGCAATATCAGAAAGAAGTCGCGCAGGTTATGAAGAAGAAACCCTGGAAGAGCAAGAAGGTCTGGTCGCTCTGAGAGAATTTTAAGGTGCTTTCATACTTAGTACGGAAAAAGGAGAAAATTCTATGAAATTTATAAGTTATACTTTGGGGGTATTTTTAATGCTGAGCGGGCTTGTTGTTTGCGCGGAAAAAGTTATTGTAAAAAAAGGAATGAAACTGGAACTCCCTGATAGAAAGGTGGAACTGACAATTGAGCCCCTGAAAGTTTTTACAGCCACCGGACAAAAATCTAAAATATCCGAAGCAAAACCTGCCTGGAATAGCGGTGTTTATCTGGGCAAAGCCGCCTGGGTATTTAGAACCGCTATCCCCGGGTCAGTAAAGATCAGCTATGAGGGGGAAATCTTCAAGGAAAATGACGATTATACCGTAAATTATAACTGGGGAACTGTGGGCAAGACGAAAACCACGAAAATGCCCGCAGGTAAGGTATTTAATATAGATTATAAATATACCCTTTCACGCGTGGATCTTGTTGAAGTTTCCGCGGACGGAAAAGTAATTGTAAAAAAAGGCGAAGAACACCGCACCAGGCCGGAAACACCGGAAGCGGATAAGGGGGCGGTACCGCTTTTTGCTGTTTACCTGGGACAGTCAACTTTGGAACTTTCTGATAAAAATATTTTAATGATAGATAAAAATGTTACTGCGGAAACCCCCGTTATTGGTGCCGAAAATGTTGTAAAATTCAAAAAGATATTAAAAGACGGAGCAAGCGCAAAAGTCGTGTGTTTTGGAGACAGTATTACCGCGGGAAAAGACGCTGATTGGTATGTGGGAAGGTTAACCGATTATTTTAAAGAAAAATACAGGGATAAGGTGCAGGTTATCAATTCCGGGGTAGGCGGGGATACTACCAGAGGGGCCTTAAAGCGGCTGGATGCCGCGGTTCTTGACCTTAAACCCGATCTGGTCATAATAATGTTCGGTGTAAATGATGAAAATGCCCGGGGTGACAGCAACGATGTTCCTGTGGCTGAGTATAAGAAAAATTTAACGGAGATGGTCGGCAAAATAAGAACAAAAACGGGCGCGGATGTTATTCTTATGACTACCAGCATGAAAAACCTTGGCTGGGAGGCTACAAAAGGGAATCTGGATAAATATGCCGATTGCGTCCGCGGGCTGGGCAAAGAACTGAATGTATGTGTTGTGGATAGTTTTCAGGCGTGGACAAATTTGGAAAAAAGAGGTATTCCTTACATGAAACTGCTTGACAGCTGTATCAATCATCCGAACGGAGATGCTCACGAGATATTCTTTAACGGGTTAATTAAAGTCATAGAAAACTAAATTGCAGCGTGCTAAAAATAGGAGTGCTGGAGGAGTTGATGCATAAATTTAGCTACACTACCATGGCTTCGCCGGATTGGGACGGCAAGACAGCCATTCAACAAGCGCGCGCAAACGGATTCCAGGGCGTAGATCTGCGTATTTCAGATCATCTTGGGGAATTGAAGGAAAACTCGACCAGTGCGGAGATAAAGGAACTAAAAAAAATATTCAAGGAGGAAGGAATAGTCTCCTCTTCGCTGCTGGCATACAATGCTCAGGTAACAGCCGACCCGGTTTCGTGGGACAAAATGGAAAGATCAGTATTAAAGAATCTGGACATAGGAACGCAACTCGGAACAAAACTTGTCAGGATATTCCTTGGAAATCCTGATAGCACTAATGATCACGAAGGATTTATAGGACATGCCGCGGAAGTCCTTGCGGGAATTCTTAGAAAAGACAGGTCGGCAACTTCAATAATTATCCAGAATCATACAGGCGGGGTGGGGATACATGATATTTTTAATATTATGAAACTGGTTAAAGAGCCGCGTTTAAACCTGGTGCTTTGTCCCGCAAATGCTTTCTGCATGAAAGAGAACTTTGATGACGTCATTTCTTTTTTAAAAGACAGCCTCCCGCAATTGTACATAGCGGACCTTGTCCACGGGGAAGAATTCAAAGACGGGCATAAAAACTCGCTGCCGGGAGAGGGGGATATAGATTTCAAGAAAGTATATGCCGGGCTTGGCGGGGATAGTTTTAAAGGCTGGATATCCTTTAAATGGGAGAAGATATGGAATCCTGAAATACCGGGGCCGGAAACGGCTCTGCCATATTTTATTAAATATATAAAGGAACTTACGGAAAAAACAAAATAAAACTGGAGGTAATTTATGAAAATATACATACTTACTGATATGGAGGGCGTTGCAGGCGTGGTTGACTCGGTTAATTTTGCCAGTCCGGGGGCTAAATACTATGAGAAGGCCGGGGAATTCCTTACAAAAGAAATTAATGCCGCGATAGAAGGCGCTCTGGAAGCGGGAGCCGGCGAAATTCAGGTGCTTGCCGGGCACGGAGGGAGTACTTCAATTAAAATAGATATACTTAATCCTGCCGCGAAACTTATCTCCGGTGAATGGCATTATCCCGCGGGCCTTGATAAAACATTCAACGCGATGTTTTTGATCGGGAACCATTCAATGGCAGGAACTCTCGACGGGAACTTGAACCATACCTTTGCCTCCCAATACATTAATTCCATGAAATTAAACGGGAAGTATATCGGAGAGATCGGTATGACGGCCATAATGGCCGGCTGGTTCGGCGTCCCGACAGTCCTGATCTCAGGTGATGAAGCTGCCTGCAGGGAAGCCAAAGCGATAATTCCCAATATTGTGACTGCGCCCGTAAAAAAAGGGTTAAGCCAGTTTTGCGCAATATCTTTACAACCGGAAAAAGCCAGAGAGCTTATCAAAGAAAAAGCAAAGGAAGCGGTTTCCAGGATTAAAAGCATCAAACCCTATAAAGTGAAGGCACCCTTTATCCTGGATGTTGAGCATAAAGCCACTGAAGGTGTGAGCAGCCGCTACGGAAGAATGGGCGTGCAAAAAATAAACAGCAGGACTACCCGCATTGTGAGCAATGACTTTATTGAAGTTATGAGATCCTGGTAGGATAGGAAAAAGAAGTAAGTAAGGTTTATAAAGTTTGTAAGGTCCGTAAAGGTATGTAAGGGCGATAATAGTCTATAAAGTTTGTAAAGTTTATAAGGTTCGTAAGGTCTAAAATCGTTGAAGGATATTTAATGGAGAGGGCAGCTGATGAAACGGAGGCTTGAAAATGTATAACAGCAGAGTATTGTCAGTGAAAGATTGCGAAAATATTCATAACAGCAGTATGGAAATATTAAGCGCTCTTGGCGTGAAAATTGATCATGATATTGTTTACAGAAAAATGCTTGAAGCAGGTGCACGGCCCCTCGATGAAAAAAAGAGGATTGTTGCTATTCCGGAAACCATGGTAAGAAAAGCGCTTGAAAGCGCCCCTGCAAAAATTAAGCTTGCCGACAGAAAAGGAGAAACAGTTGAAATATTCCCTGACGGCCCAAATCTTTTCTGGGGCGCCAATGCTATGTGTATGGCTTACGGGAAAAAAAGAGAGCTTATCAATTCTCAAAGCTTTGAAGATATTACAAGGATTACGGATGCGCTGGAAAATGTTTATGCGGCGGTGGGCGCCAATGTTAATGGCTGCCCGCCTTTTTCCCGGGATGTTTTTGCTTTCAGGATGATGCTGGAAAATACCTATAAACACCTGAGGCCGGTCATTTTCACGCCGGACGGCATAGAAGCAATAATGGAAATGGTAAATATAGCTCTTGATGGAAAGTCAATGGCGGATAATCCCATATTCAGCCTGGGGTATAGCATTGTAAGCCCGCTTCACTGGGGGCCTACCTGCATGGAACTATACCTGAGATCTTCGGGCCATAAAATACCGATGATGGTAAACGGTGAACCGCTTGCCGGCGGAACGGCACCGGTGACACTGGCGGGAGCAATAGCACTTTCCAATGCCGAAATATTAAGCGGTATAACAATATTACAGGTGCTGGAAAAGGGCCGGCCCAGTGTCTATAATCTAGGGTTTGCGCATGTTATTGATATGAAGAGTGCTATCTCGCTTTCGGGAAGCGCGGAGTGTGCGCTTTTAGCCGGAGCCGGGGCTAATCTGGCGGAATATTATAAGCTCCCTTCGGCCTCGTGGGTAAGTACCGAGTCCATGGTTGTTGATGAACAGTCAGCTTTTGAAAAAACTTTAAATGCTTTTGCCCATATTGCAAACGGAGTAAATATTATCTGGGGTGTGGGACAGGTGGAATCACAGCTTACATTGAGCCTGGAGCAGGCTGTTATTGACAATGAGATCATCGGCCAGCTAAAAAGAGTAAAAAGAGGGATAGAAGTGAACCGGGACAGTATTGCTCTCGACCTGATCAAGCGGGTGGGTTTTGGGGGGGATTATTTAAGCACGGAACATACCCTGGAAAATTTTAAGAAGGAACTGGTTTTTCCGGAGCTGGTCTCCAGATGTAAAAGAGAAGCCTGGGAAAGCTCGGGTTCAAAAACAATGCTTGAAAGAGCGGAAGACAAAGTGAAGGAGCTGTTAGGCAAAAAGAAAGTAAATTATCTTTCGGAAGTTCAGAGAGGAAAAATAATGAAGGTGGAAAAAAAATGGATAGAAAAAACGGGTTGACCGGTATTCTTTTTCTTGTATTTGCAGGGTGTAATTTGTTTTCAGATATTACGATAGATACCGCGTTTGAAAACGGCCATCTGGGAAAATATACCATAATCCAGCCGGATACGATCTACGTAGGGCCTATAAGCGGGCACAGGGACAGCTGGTTTTCGTTCAAAATAAAAGGGGTCAAGAACAAAAAAATAAATATATTATTTGAAATGATCTATAAGGGTCCCATTAGCAGTATCTGGGGGGCCGAAAACGCGGCCATGGTAACCTATGATGGTAAAGGCTTTGAAATTGTAAAGGATATTGCTCTTACTTCCAAAGTTCCCGGTGCGGCCTCCGGCAACTATGTTCAGAAGTTTACCCACGTTTTCCGTGAAGATGAAGCCCTGTTTTCCTACTGCGCGCCCTGGTCAAATACAAAAATGGCGGAGCTGGCGGAGAAACTTAACTCAGACCGGCGCGTGCAAATTGAAAGTATAGGCGCTTCCGGATTTAAAAAGCTTCCTCTTACCTGTTTTAAGATCACCGACGGGAACTTGCCTGATAAAACAAAGAAAAAATTATTTCTTACGGGCAGGGAAGATGCTTATGAAGCAGGCGGGTCCTGGGCGGTGGAAGGAGTTATCAGATTCCTGCTTTCAAAAGATCCGGCAGCGGAAGAAATGCTAAAAAAAATAGTATTTTATATTTTTCCTATTTTTTCTGTTGACGGGGTCGCGGTCGGAAGTACAAATTACCCGCTTGATCCTGAAAATAACAATTTTGTGTATGTTACGGCCGCCTGGGACAAAGAACCGCCGTATCATGAAGTAAAACTCATGAGGGATTTTTGGAGCAAGATGAAGCAGGAAGGCGTAGAATTTGATGTTGGCTTTAAGTTCCATTCCTGCTGTTACGCGCAGAATCATTTCAGGCCGGAAGACTGTGCAAAAGAAAATAAGAGTAAAGAAAGGGAATTACTCGGGATATTAAAACACAACATACCCTGGAGAGAGGAAGCAGGCCCGCTGGAGGCCCCGAAAAAATACATGAATTGCAGTTTTCTTAAGGTATTCCCGAATGCCATCACTTTCAGCTCGCACAATGATTTTATTTTTGCGGGCCAATATACGGGTACGGAGAAGAACGTTTACAGAAGGCATGAGGATATTCTGCAGGACGGAGAGCTTATTGCCAGAGCCTATGCGGAGTTTTTTGGAATAGAAGCCCGGGAAACAGCGCCTTATCTGATGGCCGGAGACGTGGATGTAAATAACGGAAAAAAGGGCGCTCCCGTAAGCTATTCCGTGTATTATTATGACCTGAACGGATTGCCTCCTGCCGGAATTAAGGTAGTAATAAACGGCAAAGCTTTTAAAATGGACTGTGCTAGGGAGCCGGACTATAAAAGACCCGTTAAATATACTCTGCAAACAACCTTAGAGGAACCCCGGAATGATTATTATTTTACGGCGTCTAACGGGAAAAAAGAAAGGAAAATACCGGAGGGCGATTATTTTCTTCCCGGCCCTTTTATTTTAAATTAAGAGAAAAAATGCCGCGAAACCTGCGGCCGGGAGTCCAGGATGAATTTAAAAGATAAGAAGCGGTTAATGAAAAACGCTGAAATAATACTTGAGGTCTGCGGAAGAGCCCGGGCAGGAGAAACTGTTTTGATCCTGGCCATGCGGGAAAAGCTGCTCTATGCCGCTGCTCTGGCAAAAAAAGCGGTTGAACTTAAATTAAACCCTTTGATCATTGATATCACGGAATATCATGGAAACGCCTACAAGGACCGGATAGTTAATCTGCCGCTTAAAAAAGCTATCGTTTCGGCCGATATTGTGCTGAATCTGCAGGATCTTGCAGGAATAAGCAGAATGCTGGGTGATCATAAAAATAATGACGACAGGTGGCATACAGGCGCAGATAGAAAAATATGGATAAACAATAATGCCATGGAAAAATGGGCTATAACAGGGCAAAAGACAGCCGGGATAAGAACAAGGACGCTCAAGCTTATAAAGCTGCTTAACAGATCAAAAAACGTGAGGATCACTTCTAAACAAGGTACTGATATTAGCTTTTGCCTGGGAAAAGGCTATATGGCTACCCCGGTTCTCGCTATCTGCCCGCTCTACGGCGAAGTTGCGATCACTCCGGCGGCGAATACGGCCCGGGGCGTATTTGTAATAGACGGCCCGACGCAAAGGGGCGTGCGGCCTTATTATGAATTGAATAAAAAATTCTTAAAAGTATTTGTAGAAGCCGGTAAAGCGGTCAGCTGGAGCGGTGACGCTGTGCAGGTAAAGCGCTTAACGGAATTTATAGAAAGCGGCAAACCCAGAGCCGATGCAATAGATGAAATTGGCATTCCTACCACGGAATTTAAGGATAATGACAGGTACTGGTGGAGAGACAAAACCCACCATCATGACAGGATACATATTGCCTTAGGAAACAATGTTTTGCGGAAAAAAAATATTCATGGCGAGCATCATATGGATGGTGAAGTCAGCCGGGCTACTATTTATGTTGACGGGAAAATGATAATGAACAACGGCAGGTTCACGGGCTCGTTTTAGGATCTGCAGAGGAAGAGAATGATAAAGATAAATAGAATTCTATTAGGTGTTTTTTTTATTCTGACTCCCTTTTATATGCTGGCTGAGTCCGTTTGGCAGCCGGTATTTTTAAGGACTTCAGCAATGAAAGCGGCAGGCATTACAGGCGGCGAGTGCGGGCAGTATCAAACCTGCATGGAAAGGAGTCTGAGGGAGCCGGATATTATTTTGACAGGTATAGATGTAGGAGGAGTTGTTAAAAGCGTCAACAACGGAAAAAACTGGTTTTTTCCCGTAATGGAAGGCCTGAGAGGTGGAGCTGTTTCTTCAGTTGCTTTTAGTCCTGAAACCCCGGAAAAAATGTACGCGTACGGGCACTATATAGTATACAAAGAAGGCTCAAAAGACGGTTTTTTTCGGTCGACAGACGGCGGTAATAAGTGGCAGTTAACTCTGGATCTTACTGCGCTTGTGGACAAGCAGAAAAGTAAACCCAGGATCCACCGGGCTCATCATCAGATAGAAATAGATACAAAAAGCGGAACTGTTTATTTCGGCACCTGGATCTTTGGCTTATACAAGTCAAAGAAGGGCGGTGACCCCGGGAGCTGGGAAAAAAAGGGTCTGGAAGGCCTGTATATCAGGCATGTGAAAATAGATCCATTTAACGGTAATAATATTCTTGTGGGAACTGATGAAGGTGATATTTGGAGGTCGGCAGATGCGGGCGATAAATGGGTCAAGGCAGAGCTGACGCTGCAAAAGAAGGCGAGAGCTGCAGCCGGGACCGCTATTGGCAGCCTCAAATTTGACCCAAAAGTCAGGGACCTTGTTTATGCGGTTGTTGAAAATGAAGGTTTATTCCGGTCCCCGGACGGAGGGCGCAATTTTGAGAAAATAGAAAACAGGCCAAAAACATTTGGTTTTGAGCTAAGCCCTGTGGATCATGATTATATGTATCTTCTTACCCAGGACAAAGACGCATATTACAGCCATGACGGAGGGAAGGAATGGAGACTATCGAAGATCAATGCGGAACTGCAATTTATCCGCTCCGGATGGATAGGAAATCCTTCAACCGGAATATCCCCGGATCCCCGGGACAAAAACAAGGGACTGATCTCAATAGGCACCAGAATTTATCGGACGTCAGACGGCGGTGAGAACTGGGACCCGTCCAGCGAAGGAAATCCGGGCTTTGCTTATGGCTGGTCTGCGCCGTCGACAAACCATTATTTTGACGGGGATGATCCAAAAAGACAATGGACTTTTAATCTTGATTTTGGGACAGTTGCGACAGAAGATGGCTGGGATACTGCTGCCTGCTATGGGAATGGGGATACAAAATGGAAAGACGGCACGTGGAGCTGGGGAAGCTGTACTTATGGAGGCGTAATTGTTAAAAATAAGGACAAGGAAAGGTGGATAGTTATAGGGGGAAAGTATTTTCGGAATACTATTTATATATCGGAAGATAAAGGGAGAAATTGGCATTTTGTGGAAGATGAGAATAAATTTCCCCTGGAATTGGGGTATGCTGAAGCCATCTTACAGCATCCAGATAAGCAAAATATTATCTATTGCTGTAACTTAAAGAGCAGTGACGGCGGGGTAACCTGGAAAAAAATGGCGGACGGAACATACAGGGTACTCGGCCTGTTCAGGAAAAACGGGGATATTATTTACGGTGCGAGAGGGGAGCGAAAGAACAACCGTAATATCTATAAAAGCAAAGATCAGGGTGCCACCTGGGAACAACTTCCTGAACCGCCTCTAAAAAAAGCGGTGCAGCTGGGGTATCACTGGCATGGGACTGCTGAATTTGCCGTTGATACAAAAAAAGAAGATGTCTTCTATACTGTCAGCAGCGAATGTAATATTCTTAAATATTCTCCGGAAGAAGGCTGGAAACAGTTGAATATAATACAGGATTGTCCCTGCAGCGGTGAAGTTGCCACCCATCCAAAAAAATCAGGCGTGGTTTTTTGCTGCTGCAAAGGGGAAGGGGAACCGGGTGTTTTTATGAGTTCTGATTTCGGAAGTACCTGGAAGTGCCTGCAGGCAGATCTTCCTATGGGAGGCAAGGGATCACTGGTTGTAGATCCTCATGAAGATACACTATATTTTAACGGTGGTTTTGGGATGTGGAAAAGAAAAATACCGGAATAACCGGAGCAGTGAAATATTATTGTTATTTAACCTTATAAAACTATTAGGGGGAAAAATGAAAAAAGTTCTGGCTGTTATCCTGGCGGCAAGCTTTATGTTTGGGGCCTATGCGGAGGAAAAAGAAGAAAAAAAACCGGCAGCTTCTAAAAAGCAGGCTGCTGCCAAAGATGAAGATAAACTTATCCAGGAACATAACCTTGCCAGGCCTGAGAACGGCGGAAGAATCTCTCTGGAATTTATAGGCAAGGATGCCGGGAAAGACAGGCAAACCACCGCGGAACAAGTTATAGATGGAAATGTACATACAAGATGCGTTGTTTGGGGCGCTCCGCTTGCGTATAAAATAAATTTTGTCGATAAGCTTCCGGTCGCGCAGATCAATTTTATTTGCTCGGACGCGGAGATCGAAGAATCTCCGAAAGATATAGAAGTTATATTTTCCGACGGTATGGTTATTAAAAAAACACTTGAAATTATAAGGCCTAAAGGAAAAAATAATAAACCGCGGCAGGTTATTGAAACCGGCGGGAAGCTGCTTGAATGGGTCGAGGTAAAAGTTCTTTCAAATTATGAGGGCCTGCCCAACAAAGACGGGAAAAAATGCACCTGGGGAGGGATTGGAGAGATTGAAGTAATAACACCCGCAGAACTGAAACAATACACCGTGGTCGCTGATTATAATGCGGGCGCGCCGGCATACATTAAAGGGGAGGTGCCCAGGTCTGATTATTCAAATGTTAAGGTATTCATGCCTTCAAAAATAGCTTTAGGCGAGCACCCGGGGATCTATCTTTCCAGGGCTGAGATCGTTGAGATGAGAGAAAAAATGAAAACTGATCCCAGGTCAAAACCGATGCTGGAAAAAATGCTGACGGCCTGTGATGAATGGTTGAAAAAAGATATCAAGCACCCTGATCCGAATATTCCGGCTCAGATGAAGGACCGGGGAGATGCCCAGGCAAAAGCACATGACCTGATGAGTAAAATGGCCGGCTGGCTGGGTTGGGCCTATCAAATAACGGACAATGAGGAATACGCAAAAAAAGCAAAAGAAATACTGACGGGTTATGCAAAGCTTTATCCCAATGACTACAAGGAACATAAAGGCGTCCATCCCTCAGATACCAGCAAAATAATGGCACAAAGACTGAGTGAGGCCATGTGGCTCCTGCCGCTTATTCAGTCCTACGATATGATCTACAACTCAAAGTGCATGTCTGATGAAGATAAAAAGCTCATAGAAAATGACCTTATTGGCCTGGCCCTGAGGTTTATAGATAGTTCTATGTGGGCTAAAAAGGCCGCCTCCGCTGACGAAACCTCCAGAAGAGACAAAGAAAACCCAAAATGGAGGACAACTGATCCCGTTGGGCCTAGTAAAGTTACCGGGAACTGGACCAATTTTTATAATGCCGCGTATATTCAGGGTGGTATTGTTTTGAAAGACCAGAACTGGATAGATATAGGAGCGGCAAATGCGAAAAGCAACCTGCATTTTGGCATCGGCGAAGACGGGATGTGGCTTGAAGGGGCTATTGGTTATCAGCTCTTTGCCCGGCAGGCGCTTATTGCGGGCCTGGAGCCCCTGGCAAGGCAAGGGATAGATCTTTACAGTTTTGAAAAATGTAAGTTTAAAAATCTTTTTGATTCGCCGTTTGTGTACGCATTCCCTGACGGTACGGCGCCGGGTATTCATGATTCAGGAAGAGTGTCCGCCGGAGGCGGCTCGGAATCAATGGCTTTTGATTTCGGATACTTGAGATACCGGGACCTGAATTACGGTACGATCGTTAATCAAACCTACCGCCAGATCTTCCAGTCTGCGGGGAACTATTTCCCGACGATTATTTTTGAGAAAGTTCCCGAACAGCAGCTGGCCGGTTTTGGCAGCCTTATTTTTGATAATCTTGGCTACGCTGTTCTGCGCGGGGAGGATGGGGGGAGCAAAACTTACGAACTTATGGATTACGGGCCGCATGGGGGCGGACACGGGCATCCGGATAAACTGAACATAATTTTATATGCGGACGGAGATGAATTAACAGGTGAACCGCAAACGTACAGATATGAGGATAATTTATATACCGAATGGGAACATCCCACAATAGGGCACTGGACGATGTGCGTGGATAAAAACAGCCAAACTGCCACTACCGGAAAATTGCTTGTATTTTATGATAAGGGGAACATGAAAATAATGCGCGGGGTTTCTGACGGGGCGTATCCGGGTGTTATTCTTGACCGGACCTTTGTGCAAATGCCGGGATATTTTGCTGATATATTCAAAGGCTGGGGGCCGGCAAAGCATACCTTTGATTATCCCCTTTGTTTCAGGGGAACTCTGGATCAGCTAAAAGATGCAAAACCGGAAACCTTAAAACCAATGGAAGCTCCTGCGGTAAGGGCCTATAACAAAATAATGATCTCCGAACCGGTCAGGACGGAAAAGGTTTGGACCGGGATTTGGAGCCGGACTGCTGTTAAAGTTGAAGCAACTGCCCAGCCGGATGAAAAAGCCCTGCCGGATGATCAAAGAACTCACCCTGCAAATACTGTGAAAGCCAGCTTGCTGGGTTCTCCGGATACTGTTATTTACGCAGGCAAGGTTCCCGGGGGAAGGCATGAAGTAGTTGCCAGAAGGGAAGGCAGGGAGGCGGTATTTGCCGCCGTTATAGAACCTTATATGTCGCTTGCCGTCGTGAGCTCCATAGAGAAAATAGAAATAAACGGCCCTGTTCCCGCCTGTGGAATAAAAGTGAAAAGAACCGATGAGGGAACGGATTATATTATTGTCAGATTTGACCGGCAGGAGAATGGGCTTCCCGGGAGTGCTTCTGTTTCAGGTAACATTTCAACCGATGCCCTTGTTTCTGTTATAAGGCTTGATAAAAAGGGAAAAGTGCTTGAACTTGGTATGTCCGGAGGGATGAAGTTAAGCATTGGAGATTCCTTTATAGAAAGCCCGGTTAAACCGGATATTGTCTGGAAAAAATATTAAAATAGAGGAAATATTATGAAGCGAGTAAGAGTAGGTATAATAGGTGCCGGTTGGATGGCTGGAACATATCATTTGCCGATCCTGGCGGAAATAAAAGAGGCCGAAATAACCGCAATTTCCGAAATTGACATAAAAAAATTACATCAAATGGCCGGAAAATATAAAATTAAAAATATATTTACCGACCATAAAAAAATGCTCAAGGAGGCAGAGCTTGACGCGGTCTATGTGACAACCCGGCCGGACGCTATAAAAAAAATAGTAATAGACTGTTTTAATGCAAAAAAGGCCGTCTTTCTTGAAAAACCCCCGGGAATAAATCTTAAAGAGTGCAGGGAGATGTTAAGGTCGGCGGAAAAAAATAAATGCCTGAGCATGGTGGGTTTTAACAGGCGGTATTCTCCGATCATTCTGAAAGCAAGGGAAATACTCGAAAACAATGGAGGTGTGAACCATATCCTGGGAGAGTTTCACAAGAATCTTTTATCCAAGGGGGAATATTATGGGATCAGTGTTCTTATAAGTGATATAATTCATGTTCTTGACATAATAAGCTGGGTGGGCGGAAAGTCCAAAAAAGTAATGAGCTTTTCGAATAAGATTAGTGCAGATTGGAAAAACAGTTTTAATGCTCTCATTAAGTTTGAGAACGGAATAACCGGGAACCTGAGCTCTAATTTTATATCAGGTGCGCGGTATGAACGGTTTGAACTTCACGGAAAAGAAATTATGGTCGAGATAATGCCCCCGGATTATCTGAAGATATATAAAGGCGAAAAAGCCGAGCTCATCAAAGCGGAAGATCTCACCGGAACAAAAGAACAGCGTATTAATTACGGTTTTTTTGCGGAAAACAAAACTTTCATAGAATGCGTTTTGAAGAAGAAGGAGCCTGCACATACCTTGAAAGCTGCTCTTTTAACTATGGAGCTGATCAAAAAGATAGCACAGAATTAATATTTACTGAAGTTATTTTTTATTCGGAGCAGGTGGTAGAGTAAAAAGAAATTAAAAAATGAAAATTTTTGTTTAACGATCAGCGGAATCCAAAAGCTTTGTAATCAGTGGAATCGTTGGTTAAAAGGAGACGTTATGAAGAAGTGTACAATAATATATTTTCTTGCGGTTTTCATTTTTACCTGCCTGCCGGTCAGGGCAGAAGAGTACAAACCGAAAAAGACGTTAAAAGAGGATATAACAGAAGTCAACCTGGTAAAAGGCTATAAAGAGCAGCATCCCAGATTGCTTTTTGGTGCCGGGGATATTTCTTTGTTTAAACAAAGAGCCAAAGACCAAAAAAACCTTTGGGATAATGTTCTCAGTCAGGGGGAAAGTTTAAACAAGTCGCTTCCTGCGAGCGAGGACATAAAACAGGGCGGGAAGTACTGGCGTATTGAGTATGTGCTTTCCGGGGCCCTGGCCTATTTTGTCACAAAAGACAAAAAGTACAAAGACGGCGCGGTCAAATGGATGACAGCTCATTGTGAGGTAGACACCTGGGGAACAAAGTTTAATTCCAATCATGACCTTGAAGCTTCCTGGTACCTGTATTATATCTCTCTCGCCTATGATATTTTGTATAATGAGCTCTCCACAGCGGAAAAAGAAACTATAGAGAAAGGGCTTATTTTGCACTCTCAGGCTATTTATGATTCTATGAAGACGGCGCCGGAGGGCGGCTACAGATACGATCAGAACCACACCTATATCCCCACGATTGCGCTTATTACTGCGGCTCTGGCGCTGGATAAAGTCAAGGCGGCCTCTGACTGGCTGAATCTGGGGAACGCAGTAGTAAAACGAAGCAGGTATGTGCTGGGGTCCGACGGTTTTTACTACGAGGGCTATGGCTACTGGAAATATGCGATGCACTGGCATGTCAGATATGCCGATATGCTCTCCCGCGCAACCGGTGCAGATATGTTTAATTTGCCGCTTTTCAAAAATAATTATCTTTTTGCGCTACACCTGTCCCTGCCGGCTTCACCTTTCTGCTTTGATATTAATGATATCGGGAGCGGCGCAAATAACCGGCCGGAAAATATTTCTTTGCAGTGGTGTTACATGCTTTACAGATTTGCGGGTGTCTTCAATGACGGAAAAATGAAAGCAGTGGCGGATAGGATTGTGGCGATGAGCTCTAATGCCGATGATCCGGCTATGTATTTTCTCTGGTATGCCGATAAAGTTAAAGCCGCACCCATGGAAGAAATTCCACCCTATCATTATTTTAGTGACCAAGATTTTGTCGGCTGGCGGTCTTCCTGGGAGGAAGATGCGACTATTTATTTGTTCAGAAGCGGCCCGCCTGAAGGCCACGCCGCAAATTCTAAACTTAAAGAGTTCAAGGACTGGACCATGAATGCCGGTCATGTTCACCCGGATATCGGTTCTTTCTGGATCTATGGAAAAGGCGCCTACCTTGCGGTTGATACGGGCTATACCGCCAATAAGTGGACAAAGGATCACAATACCATTCTGGTTGACGGAATGGGGCAGGGAGATGACGGTACCTATCATAACGAAAGAGGGATGCCCTATAACAAATTTAACGGCGTCAGTATAAAGAAACAGTTCTTATGCAAGGAATACGGGTATGCAGCCGGGGATATTTCTACTGCCTATATGAAAGGCGATTTGGGTAAACTGGCACTGCTCCGGCAGGTTGTTATGACAAAAAACTACCTGGTAGTATTTGACTCCCTTTCAGGCGAAAAGCCGCATGAATATACCTGGATAAGCCATTCCGATAAAGAATATAAAAAGGAAGGCGGCTGTTACGTCACGGAAAACGGCAAGGCAAGGCTTTTAACCTTTAATCTGCTTCCCGATAATTTCAAGGCGGAAACCGGGATTGCCGCGGTAATGGGTGGTACCGCGCCGGGGAAGGGGAAGAAAGAAGACCGGGGTTTTGAACTGACGCTGCAAGCGCAAAAGGCCGGGAGCACAGGGTTCTTAAATGTATTATTTCCTCTTTCAAAAGCCGAGAAAGATCCTGTAAGTGTAAAAGGAAGAGTGGATCAAAAAAGTGTTACCGTGGATATTGTCTGGCCTGAAAGCGTTAAGGAAACAGTTACTCTGGATCTGAACTGGCTGCAATCCGGAACGAAAGGCCCGGTTACTTTCTCGAAGTGAAACACAAAACAGCCCTTTACGATAACAACTTTTGCGGTTGCGGAGAGGAATATGAGGCTCTTTGAAGCATGTATCGCCGGTATGCTTTTTGCGGTTCTGTTATCAGGTGAAGAGCTTACCGATAAAATTACCCGGTATGGCGTTACCTGGACCTTTGATAAAATAGTTCCCTGCGGTCAGTTTGTTAACGGCGACTATTATGTGCTCGGTCCGGTAACTGTGACCGATATAACTCCCAAACCTGAAAATGGGCGTAACGGCTCTGCTCTTAATCCCCCGCCAAACGCAGATAAAAGCGGCTACGACAGCAGGTTGGAAACGGGAAGATATGATCCTGCCATGCGCGCGGCTTTGCCGGTAAAAATGAAGCCCGGGGATATGCTAGTTTCCTCGGTCAGCGCGGCTGTAGTCGGGGAAATTCAAAACTGGCTCAAGAAAACCGCTTCACACAGTCCAATAAAGAGTTATTCTGTGTTAACCTGCCTGGCCGCGGCTCCTCCTCAAGATGCTTTCAGGCCGTCCTATGCGGATGGCTATAGTAAAGAACAAAAACTCTATCTTGCAAAAGATCTGAAAAGAGAACTTCTACCGCGGCTTGCCTACGGAAAAAATATTTTCAAGGTGGAAAAAGGAAAACTCAGTTTGAAAGAACTTGAAGACCGGTTTATAAGGACCTGGCTGGATATATTGTTTTTTGAATATGACACTCCTGTTGAATATATGCCGGGGTATCCCGCGGAAACAGCGAGAGCGGTGGGTATTGCCACGCTTGCTTTAATGACCGATTTGCAATCCGAAGAAAAAGAGAAACTATTGCTTGGTGTCGTGCAGTACGGTATCGATCTGTGGGGGCTGGTAAGAGCGGGCTATCCCGGGTGGCCCGGTTTCGGGGGGCATGGCAACGCCAGGAAGTGGCCAATTATATTTGCGGGCATGCTGCTCGGGGACGAAGCTATGTCTTCGCCCGATAAAAAATATCCGAATGTCAAGTTTGGCGAAGATATGCAGACAATGTACGGAGACTGCTGGACCGGCGCGAAAGTTATGTATGCCGGCCATTTGGGAAAAGACGGGGAAAAATATAAAAAAGGGTGGGGCTTGTACGAGGATCTTCAGCCAAAAGACTGGCCTGTTGCCGCCGGAGACAGTTCCGGCTTTGGAAAGGGGACCTATATAGGAGAAAATTACCGCCGCTGCTGCACGAGCCATGTATGGGTAGGCGAAGCTCTTGCCGCCAGGATAATGCATGCCGAAAAAAATTGGCAGCATGATGCTTTTTTTGATTATGTTGACCGCTGGATGACCGAGGATGATACTGCCTTTATTAAAATAATCAAAGAGCAGACAGGTCAGGACTATTCCGCAGACTGGCAGCGGCAGAAGCAGGCCTGGGACCCTTTCATAATGGAGATGTGGTCCAAATACCGGCATAATTTACCCAAATAATAGAGAGGCTAATGAACTCAAAAGAAAGGATATTTGCCGCGCTTGAACACAAATATACGGATAAAGTACCGGTACATCATCTTGGTATGGCTTCAAAGATCGCCTCGGAGATCACCGGCAAAGAAATATTTATAGGAGGCGGACTGCAGCAGTTCCGGGAAGCACAAGCAAGATTTGAAGGGGAAGACGCGCACCGGAAGTTCATGGAAAAAAGCTTTTTAGATGCTATGGAAGTCGCAAGAGTGTTCGATATGGATCTTGTCAGAGTTACCGGCTGGCGTGAATTAAAAAAACCCTCGAAAAAAATAGATGACCTGACGTTCAGGTATGATGAGCCGGACGGCAGCTATGTCGTTAAAAGCTGCTCTCCGGAACAGGAGTTGTATCAGACTGTTCAAACTTCGAGCGGAGGGCCGGAAAAAGATCTTGCTTATTTGGAAAAATTTGTAGAAGAAATGGAACTTAATTACGAAAAGAAAGTGTGGAATTTGGATGAGTTTCAAATATATAAGCAAGCCGACGACTATTTTAAAGGTGAAAGGGCCGTCTATGGCGCCGGTGCGGGATTGCATATACTTTATGAACCGCCTGTCTGGTTTGAAGCCACGCTGCTCAGGCCTCAAATTGTTGAAAGGTTCCTGGACCTTCAGGTGAAAACAGCCGTAAAACAATTTGAGTTGTATTCAAAGCTGGGAATTAAAATACTGCTTGGCGGGGGTAATTGCGCGTCCACTCAAGCGCCGTTCTTTTCGCCGGACACAGTTCGAGCTCTTTTGCTCCCGCGCATAAAGAAAATTGTTTCCTACAGCCAAAAAATTGGCAGCTATTTCATATACGGGAGCGCGGGTAACTTATGGCCGATCGCTGATATTCTTTTTAAAGAGGGCGGGATCCGGGGCTTGTATGAAGTTGACCGTATTGCCGGTATGGATCTTAAATTGTTAAGAGAGAAATATCCCATGCTCACACTACAGGGTAATATTTCTTCCATAACTCTCCATCAGGGAAGCAAAGAGGATGTTTATAAGGAAACTATGGACAATCTGAAAACTGCAAAGAAGCTTGGAAGTATTATTGTGGGCGTGTCAAACGCTATCGTTCCGGAGACGCCGGTAGAAAATGTAGAAATGATGCTGGAAACTATACGGAAACATAATATCTAAATTACTTGCTTCATTTCCGGCCGGGCGCCGCAAAAAGGAGAAGTTATTTCGGCAAATATCTGCAAAAGCGGGCTGGTGGGGGCAGAAATAACTTTGCACAGGAAATTTAGAAAATACAATAAAACGGAGGCCTGCTACAGCCTGCATCCCGGAATAAGAAGGCAGGCCCTGCTGAAGAAAGGCGGCCCCGTCTGTATTAAATAACAGGTAAATAGTAATAAATATCCGTAGTAAAAGGGCGCTTATGCTTGAAAAAAATAAAGGAATATTCTGGAGTATCGGACTGGTAATAGGCTGCATACTCTGGGGCGCTTCTTTCTATCAAATGAAAGACGCGATGGTGTATATTCAACCCCTGCCTTTTGTTGCTGTAAGAATGTTTGGCGGAGCCATAGTTATCGGCGTGCTTGCGCTTATCTCGGGCAGGAACCTGCTTAAACATCCTAAACAGGGTATTATTCTTGGAGTATTGCTCTCCTCTATTCTGATAACTCAAACCCTAGGCCTTAAGATAACTACCGCTTCGAACTCCGGTTTTATTACGGGAATGTTCATTGTTACCGTGCCATTTTTTTCTTTATTGTTCTATAAAGAAAGGACTTCATTGTTAAAGTGTTTTGCTATCGGAGTCAATCTTGTCGGTTTATGGTTTTTGACCGGGGGCCTGACCCGCATAAATGCCGGGGATGTCTGGACGCTTATTACAGCACTGGTTTGCGGTGTTCAGATAGTATACTTGTCAAAAATTATGAAACAGGAAAAAATGGATGCTTTTGTACTGTGTTTTCAGATGTTTTTTGTAACTGCTCTGGCGGCCCTGGTTTTTTCTCTAGTTTTGGGTATACCTTATCATTTTGGAAGCAAAGGTAACATCCTGAGGATAATTTATTTGATAATTTTTCCGACAGTTTTATCGTTTATTCTGCAGGTAGTAGCGCAAAAATATATCTCGACCGTCAGAGCTTCTTTACTTTTAACGGCAGAACCTGTTTCCGCGGCGCTTTTTGCCTGGACTCTGGGCGGGGAGAAATATGTGCCAATAGCAGCTTTTGGCGGTTTTCTAATGGTTGCCGGTATGATAATTTCCGAGATACCTGAAAATAAAAAAATTAAAAAGGGTGCCTCTTAAGACACCCTTTTTCCTTGAATTCTTTAAAGATCAGGTAATTCGCAAAGCGCTTCGTCTATTGCCCGCGTATCAAGAGCAATATCTTGCAGATCGCCTTTAAGATAAGCATCATAGGATGCAAGATCAAAGTGCCCGTGCCCGCTTAAACATAGCACAATGGATTTTTCTTTCTTTTGTTCTCTGCAGGTGATAGCTTCATCTATGGCTGCTCTAATTGCGTGAGAAGTTTCCGGTGCAGGCAGGATCCCCTCGGTTTTTGCGAACATAACTGCCGCATCAAAGCACGGGTTTTGGGGATACGCTTTTGCTCCTATTATTCCCTCGTGTACCAGCAAGCTTAAAAGCGGTGAATCCCCGTGGTACCTTAACCCTCCCGCGTGGATCCCCGAAGGCATAAAAGAATGGCCCAGGGTGTACATTTTCATCAAAGGCGTCATTTTTGCCTCATCTCCAAAGTCATAACGATACGGGCCCTTGGTCAGAGTAGGACAGGCCGTAGGTTCAACCCCGATAAAAGTAATATCTTCGCCTTTGAGTTTGCGCGGGACAAACGGGAAGGCCATACCTGAGAAGTTGGAACCGCCGCCGACACAACCTATAATAACATTAGGCGTTTTTTCTCCGGCAAGCGCAAGCTGTTTTTCAGTCTCAAGTCCTATAATTGTCTGATGAAGACAGACATGATTAAGCACGCTCCCGAGGCAATACCTGGTATCTTTGCTGGTTACCGCGTCTTCCACAGCTTCCGAAATTGCTATACCCAGAGAACCCAATGATTTCGGGTCCTTTTTCAAAACGGCCCTGCCGGCATTGGTACGGGTTGTCGGAGAAGGGAATATGGTGGCACCCCAGGTCTGCATAAGTATCCTTCTGTAGGGCTTTTGTTCATAAGATACTTTCACCATATAAACAACGCACTCCAGGCCGAATTTTTGAGTGGCGAAAGAGATCGCGCTGCCCCATTGACCGGCGCCCGTTTCGGTTGTCAGGCGTTTTATTCCCTGTTTCTTATTGTAATAGGCCTGGGGAATTGCAGTGTTCAATTTATGCGAACCCGCGGGGGAAACACTTTCGTTCTTGTAATAGATCCTTGCCGGGGTTTTTAGTTCTTTTTCCAGATTGAAAGCCCGGTGCAGGGGAGAAGGACGCCAGAGTTTGTAAGCCTCACGGACTTCGTCGGGAATTGCTATCCATTTTTCCTGGCTGACCTCCTGCATTATTAACTCCATAGGGAAGACCGGCGCCAGATCCCCGGGCCCGATCGGGCTGCCGTCACCTTTTAAGGGTGGGGGAAGTTTTACTTTTAGATCGGCTTGAACGTTATACCATTTTTCAGGAATGTCTTTTTCGCTTAGAAATATCTTATTGTCCGCCATATCAGGCCTCCTTTGGGAAATCTAGAATATTTTATAGTATAATATAAAATTAGTCAATGTTATTCATATGGATTCGAAGCCTTGAATTTCAAAGAGCGGGAAGAACCTAATATTGTCAAAAAAGCTTTTTACATAACGTTTCATGTTGAAAAATCCTGTGGTTTGTCCTATCATATATTCCGGCACAGGAACTGTGCCAAGATGCCGTATTAAGAGGTGAAAAATGGACCATATTAAGCTTTGTGACAAGATCTATCTTGTCGGCCGCGGTGATTGGGGGCACCTGCCGCGTTTGACCTCAAAATATGATTGTAATATATACCTGATAGACGGGGGAAGCGAGCTGGCTCTGATAGATAACGGGGAAGCATTGAATTTTCTTAAATTGCGCAAGAATATTATTTCAACCGGGCTGAGCGTAAAAAAAATAAAGAAATTATTAATTACGCATAACCATTTTGACCATGTTGCTAATACCTGGATATTAAAAAAGATTTTCAAGGCAGCTGTTTTTGCCGGAAAAGGCAGTTATTTTACTCTCAAACCTGACAGATTTGTTAAGACCGGTGACAGGATAAATGTCGGAAATGTTCAGCTCAGGGTTTTTAATACTCCCGGTCATACGCCGGACGGGCTCTGCTTTCTCACGGAAATAAACGGCAAAAAGGTTCTTTTTACGGGAGACACGGCTCTGGGTGATCAACCGCGCAGCGGGAAAGGACTGGTGGGCTGGTATAATGCTCTGTGGGGCTCAGACCTGAAAAAATATATAAAAAGCGTGAGATTTATTAAGAATATGGATGCGGATATTATATTGCCGGGGCATGGCGCTCCGCACCTGACAAAGAAGCGGTGCCGGGTTTCCATGAGAAATTGTCTTAAGAGGATAGTCAGATTCGGCCGTTATAAAGAGCTTGAAAGTATGATCCCTCTGGCCTTCGACCGCGAGGGGGTCGAGAAGTGTTTTAATTTGAGTCCGGACACGCAATTGAAATTTAATATCAGGCTTGTTAAAAAGCGGGGAAAATAGAGCTTATGCCTGCTTGTAAACAAAGCTCCGGTAATTCTAAGAGTAGATCAGTTCAGTATTGAATATCCCTCGAAACCACCCTTTTCTCTGACATTTAAATGATTTTCCTATAACTGAACGGTTTTTCCAGCAAATCTTGCTTTTAGGTTGACTTTGAATATCAAATCTTGTATATTCTTGTAGCACTTTGAAACTTTTTATTAGAAAGGGGGATTCCGGTATTTTTCCGGCAAAAAGCAAAAATGGCAAAAAAAACCAGTACTTTTAAGGCAAAGTCCGCAATAGAGCTGGGTGAAAAGATGGGCTTAACCAAAAACGATTTTGACGTTTTTGGAAAGTACAGCGGAAAGCTGAATCCGGAAGCTGTCCAGCGGCTCAAGAAGGGAGGGAAGGCAAAGCTTATTTTGGTGGCTCCCACCATGCCTGTGCATGGCACGGATAATCAACATTATATAATATGCGAGCGGCTTATTCAGGCCTTTTCTTTACTCAGGAAAAAAACACTCCTATGTGTTCCCGGTTTTTCCCTTGAAGATATGCTCGTTCATGAAACCTATAATAATCTCTATCCGCTGGATGATGTGATCACGGGCTGCGGCGAAATTAACAATATTGCTTACATGCATAATTTTATCGCTAATTATATTAATAATCAATTTGTTCATAACGGGCATTCTACGGCACTGCCTCATCATCTTATGTGGAGCAGGGCTTCAACGTCCAGGGATGAGGCGCTTAAAAGGGTCATTACCGGCTTTGGAAATACGAGGCCGGGCAGGGCCTTAAAAGAAGAAAGTGTCATGCAGGTACTTAACTCCGAACTGCTTGCCGTGGTTGCGGCTTCGCTTACGGAAGAAGAATTAAAAGCCCGCCTGGCTAAGATAATTGTCGGAATTTCCAAAGAAAATACCGCGGTTCATCTGAAGGACTTAAAGCTTGATGAAATTGTTTTCAGGATGTTAAAAGGGGCTTTATGCCCGAAGATAATGCAGAATAGGAACGGTGACCCGGTAATGGTCTATTCTTCGCCCAGCGGTAATTTTCTGCCGGAAGGTAACCCGCTGGCGTTTTCCGTTGCCTCGTCACTGGCTGATTTTGTTGTTGCTAAGTTTGACAGCGGCGTGCCTTTAAGTATTGAAAAATTCCTGAATATCAGCTGTTCGGAGAATGAGATCAAGCCCGACATGGTTGTTATTACCGCGTTTGTTAATGAACTTAATATATACGGCGGGGCAAGCCTGGAGGATGCGAAGCAAAAAGACCTGGGAGCCCTGGAGAAAGGTATTCTTGTCCTTGCGAGTGATATAGAAAATGTTAAGAAATTCGGCGTTCCGGTACTGGTAAGTATCTGCGAAAATCGCGAGATAACCCGTGAAGAAATTAAAATAATAGATAAATATTGTTCGGATCTTGGCGTTAAACCTGTCTTCTCCAATACAAAAAGTTATTCCACAAAAGCCGGCATTGATTTTGTCAAGAGCGTGCTCGAGATAATAAGGATAGAAAAGAGTTATTTTAAGCCGATATATAACAACAAAATGGCGCTTAAGGATAAAATAAATACTATCTCTAAAGAGATCTACAACAAGAATAAAGTAACTTATTCTTCCAAGGCGGAAAAGGAATTTGAATTATTCGGCAGAATGGGCTTCGGAGAGCTGCATGTCTCCATTTCCCGTTCCGCCTTCTGGCGGGATCCGGGGCAGATAAATGAACTCCAGATAAAGTCCGCGTCGCTTTATGCCGGAGCGGGCCTGGTAATGGCCACCGCGGAAGACGGCGAATTTATGCCTTATTACAGCGGCAAATACAATGTAGAAAGGTTAAGAAATGCATTATGTCAATGAATCAATAAAGAAATTTATGCAAGATCTGAGCGCCAGGCTTCCGGCGCCCGGGGGCGGTTCCGCAGCTGCGCTTGTCGGAGCCGCAGCAGCCAGCCTGAACTGTATGGTAGGGAATTTTACGGCGGGCAATGAAAAATATGCCGGTGTTGACGCGGAGGTCAGGGAGCTTTTAAAAACTTCCGAAGTAACCAGGGATGAACTGCTAAAACTGCTTGAAGAGGATATTATTGCTTACGGCAGTTATGCGACGGCCTCTAAAATGCCGAAGCAGACTGAAGATGAAAAGAAAAAAAGAGCCGAAGCACTTGAAAAGGCTTTGCTTAAAGCGGCAAAAGTACCTTATGAGATAATGCTTTGTTGCTACAAGGTGCTCCAAATTTGTGAGCCGCTGGCGGCGCAAGGCAATAAAAACCTTCTAAGCGATGTAGGCGTAGCAGCGTATTTTGCGCATGCCGCGCTGAAGGCGGCTTATCTTAATGTGCTTGTAAATTTTTTATATTTGAAAGAAGAAACTATTAAGAGTAAGATACTAAAAGATACCGGGCTCCTGTTGGAAAATTCAAAACATCTGGAATTTCGGATAGAGGCGGAGTGTTATAAAAGCCTTAAGAGGTGACGTTATTGTCCGATGAACTTAATAATATAAAAAAACCGCGGCGCTTTCAACGGATCGGTCTTAATATTGAGGTGAATGTTTTTTCTGTTTCCAGAGATTTGATGGGAAAGGGCCAAATTGTGGATATTTCAGCTTCCGGGATAAAATTTGAAACACAAATTGAAAAAGGAATCAGCAAATTTGGCGAGCTGAGGGTGAGTTTTTGCCTGCCTGATGGTTCCGAAATTGCAATGACCAGGGGAGAGGTAAAGGCGCTTACAAAACTGGCTTTGGGCTGGATTGTGCGGCTGAAATTTGCAGAACCAAAAACGGTTCTTTTGCTTAAGGACTATATTGAAAAAAGAACCTCTGAAAAAAAAGGTAATGATGTGGCAGAATTTATTGAAGGAGGCAGTTAATGATCTGGGATTTTATTTTCGGCATGTTTTCAAACGATCTGGCTATTGACCTGGGGACTGCAACAACTCTGGTTTATGTTAAGGGCAAAGGGATCGTTGTTAATGAACCTTCCCTTGTGGCGCTGGTAAAAGATACACATGAGATACTGGCGGTAGGAGCCGATGCCAAAAAGATGCTGGGACGCACGCCGGGAAATATTTTGGCGATCAGGCCTATGAAAGACGGAGTTATAGCGGATTTTGAAGTTACCGAAAAAATGCTTAAATATTTTATTAATAAAGTCCATAATAAAAGGACGCCCGTGCGACCTATCGTTGTCATTGGAATACCCTCAGGTGTTACTGAAGTTGAAAAACGTGCAGTCAGGGATTCCGCGGAACAGGCCGGCGCGAGGGAAGTCTTTCTTGTCGAAGAACCCATGGCTGCCGCTATAGGTGCGGGGCTCCCTATAGAATCCCCTACAGGGAATATGATAGCTGATATTGGAGGGGGTACTACCGAAATTGCCGTTATTTCCTTGAAAGGGATCGTTTGTAATGCTTCGGTAAGGGTCGGCGGAGACGAATTATCTGACGCGATTGCCGCCCATTTAAAAACAGCGTACAATGTACTTATTGGGGAGCGTACCGCCGAAGAAATAAAAATAGAGATTGGTTCTGCTTTTCCTTTAAAAGAAGAGCTTAAGATCAATGTCAGGGGACGGGATCTGGTAACCGGGCTTCCCCGGACTCTCGAAGTTACTTCCGAGGAGATCAGAGAAGCAATGAAAGAACCGGTCTCGCAGATAATAGAAGCTATAAAAGAAACGTTGGAAAGGACCCCGCCGGAACTTTCAGCTGATATAGTTGATAAAGGCATTATCCTTGCCGGGGGTACTTCCCTGTTAAGAGGACTTGCTGAAAGGCTTAGATATGAAACCGGGGTTCCTGTCAATCTTGCCGATGATCCGGTCACCTGTGTTGTGCGCGGTGTCGGCAGGCTTCTTGAGATAGATGACGGTATACTGCGGGAAGTTGCTGTATACGAAAGAGAGTATTTCTAATAACTTCGGCAGAATTAAAATATGAGTTTAAAAGCCCGTTTATAAAGAACGGGCTTTTTTATGCTAAATTAATCCCTTGGTCCCGTTTTTGGAAAGCTCAAATATCCTAATATTCATACGGTACTTAATACCTTGAGAAACATTGCCTTTTTTGGTATATTAAAAGGCATATAAATATGTGGAAAAAACTATTAAAGAAATACCGTGCATACCTTGTTATTTCGGCAATTTTACTTGCAGCTGCCGGTTTTATTTTTATTTTTAATAACCGTGAACCCGGAGCTGGGAAAAACAGCGCCGTTTCAGAAATAATGTTCCCCCTGCAGAAAATTACGGGACGGCTCGGTAATGCCGCCTTCTACGTCTGGAATACAGCTCTTAATTTTGCCTACCTTAAACACGATAATGACAAATTAAACAAAGAGTTATCCGCTTTGGTTTACCAGAATAACCGGCTGGCGGAGACAGAGAAAGAGAACGAAAGATTAAAGCGGTTCCTTGATTATAAGAAAAAAGCGGGTTTTAAGACCGTTATGGCCCGGGTTGTCGGCAGGGATCTAAGTAATTATTTTGGGATACTCACTGTTGACCTGGGAGAGCGGGACGGAGTGGTTACCGGCATGCCCGTAATTACTCCGGACGGAGTTGTAGGTAAAACAATCGAAGTTTATCCGGAATATTCCCTTGTAATGCTGCTTACGGATTATAAAAGCGGTATCATGGCTATTCATCAAAAGACGCGGGTTGTCGGTACGGTAAGCGGGGCCGGTAACGGTATGTGCAAAATGAAATATCTATCCATAAATGATGAAGTAAAAGGCGGGGACCTGCTTGTTACTTCCGGTGACGGAAAATTTCCCAAAGGCCTGGTTGTCGGGCAGGTCAGCGTGTTAAAAGCCGACGCGGACAGCATGAGCCTTGATATTAACGTAATTCCGGCCGTGAATGTATTGAAACTTGAAGAAGTCCTTATTGTTTTTAAGGAGTAACTGTCCAGATGATCACAAAAATTATTGGCTTGCTTGTTTGTTTTTTACTGCAGGCGTCCTGCAGGAAGTATCTTTTGTTCTCGGGGATCGCTCCCGACTTCATAATACTCGGCCTTGTTCTGGCAATAAAGAAGAATGACTTATTGGACGGTACAATTTATGGGGCCGGCTGCGGTTTGTTCTACGACCTTATTTCTTATGGTACCTTTGGCGCCGGGGTCTTTACCCTTACAATTTCCGGATTCATTATTGCTTTCTTGAAAAAACATGTATTCAGCGATAATGTATTTTCGAAAATACTTATCACGCTTATTATCACGCTGGTAAGCGGGTTCCTCTCGCTGAGTTTTCTCTATTTATTCTACACAAAGATCAACGTTTTAAGCGAACTGCTCAGGATAACTTTACCTCTCGCATTATCTACCTCCTTTGTCCTCTTTCTGGCTGTAGTTATTTATTACCTGTCTAAGGGTAATGTAAAAAAAGCGTTCGGTTGATATGGCTCTAGAAAGAGTTCATGATAAAGAACAAAAACGGCGTTTCAAACTGCTGATAGCTTTTGCCTCGGTATTATTCATTATAATAATTCTAAGATTATTCTATCTCCAGCTTATCTTCTATTCGAAATACAAGTCTCTTGCCCAAAGCAACAGCACGCGTGTGGTCCCCAAGCGGGCAGCCCGCGGCATAATATTTGACAGATTTGGTGAAAAGCTGGCCGATAGCGTGCCTTCTTATACCGTGTCAGTTATTCCCGCGGATCTAAAAGACAGTGACAAAGTGGTCCCGGTCCTGGCGAAAATAATAGGTGTTCCGGAAGAAGAAATAAATGAAAAAATTGAGGATCAAAAGTATAAGGTGTTTGAAGCTATAAAGATCAAGGGGGATCTGGATGCTCGGGTGATCTCAATTATTGAAGAGAACAAACCGGAACTGCCGGGAGTGATAATTCACACCGAAGCCAAACGGAATTACCCGAATAAAGATACGGCCGCGCATGTGCTCGGTTATGTCGGTGAAGTGGGACTGAAGGACCTTGATAACGGAAAATACTTTATAGGAGATACTATCGGCCGCGCGGGTGTGGAACGTAAATTTGATAACGTACTGCGCGGATTGAATGGAGCCGCGAAGATCAGGGTGAACGCTTCAGGCAAAGAAATAAAAGATCTGGGAGAAGAGGCTTATGTAAAAGGGACCGATCTGGTCCTGACCATAGATCTTAAATTGCAAAAGGCCTGTGAAGAACTTTTTAAGAACCGCAGAGGCGTTATCGTCGTGATGAATCCGGGAGACGGAGAGATCTATGCTCTGGTGAGCAAACCTTCTTTCGACCCCAACGTTTTTTGCGGCCAGCTGAATGCCAAGGAATGGAACCGGATGTTAAGTGACCCGAACCGCATATTCCTTAACCGGGCCGTCAGCGGTTTATATTCCCCCGGGTCGGTATTTAAAATAGTTCCGGCTGTTGTGGCTCTGGAAAAAAATAAACTTTCTGCAAAAGACGTGTTTGTCTGCCGCGGCACGTATCATTACGGGAAAGACTGGTCTTACGACTGCTGGAAGTCGGAGGGGCACGGTGTTTTATCCATGGAGGATGCCATTGCCCAGTCCTGTGATATATATTTTTATCAGCTGGGCTTAACTGTTTCCGCCGATAAGATCTCTGAATACGCAAAGCTTTTTGGCTACGGAGACCCTACGGGCATAGACCTGGACGGGGAAAAGCAGGGGCTTGTACCGACACCGGCCTGGAAGAAGGATAAATACGGCATCTACTGGTTCCCCGGAAATACTATTCAATATGCCATCGGCCAGGGTTATATTACATCAAATCCCCTGCAGATACTTTCTTCCTATAATGTAATTATTAATAACGGGACTTCTTATACCCCGCATGTAGTCAAAGCTATCGGAGATAAAAAAATTGAAAAGAAAATTCTCAAGAGTTTTACTATCGGCGGAAAAACGCTTGAACTGATAAAAAAAGCGCTTTGGAAAGCGGTTAATTCCGGTACCGGTGCCAGAGCAAAATCAAATTACAGCATTGCGGGAAAAACGGCTACTGTAGAAAATCCCCACGGGCCTTCACATGCGGCTTTCGCGGGCTACGCGCCTGCCGCAAGTCCCGAAGTTTCGGTCCTTGTCTTTATTGAGGGCGGCGGTGCCGGGGGTGAAAATGCCGCGCCGCTGGGCAAAGCCGCGATAGAAACCTATTTCAAATTGAAGAAGGAAAGATATGCCTCTAATAGAAAAACAGAGCCTTAAAAGCTTAAATAAAGCAATACTTGCAGTAATAGGGCTGCTCAGTATCATCAGCCTTGTTATGATCTACAGCGCCACAAGCTCGAGTGATCTTACGGGCCTGCGGTACAATTTTTTTCTGAAACAGCTTATGTGGGTTACGGTTTCTTTTTTTATACTTTTTTTTGTAAGCCAGATAAATTACGAAGTGTGGATCGGTTTTTCCCCCTGGATGTATTTTATCACGCTGGGCATGCTTTTGCTCCTGCTTTTCGTCGGGAAATCAAAATTCGGCAGCGTCAGATGGTTCCATCTCGGGCCCTTTGCTTTTCAACCTTCGGAATTTGCCAAGGTGGTGCTGGTGCTTATGCTTACAAAGTTTATTTCCGAAAATAAAGGCAAGATAGACATTGCCGAAGGTATGTTCAAGACTTTTGTTCTGGTGGGCGCCCCGATGTTCTTGATCCTGATCCAACCTGATCTGGGTACTACTTTGATTTTTATTCCCATTGTGTTTTTTATGCTTTTTATCAGCGGGATGAAAAAAAGATATTTGATAGGGACCTTCAGCTTGCTTGCCGCGGTGACCCCGTTATTCTGGCTGGTAATGAGGGATTATCAGAAAAAAAGAATATTAAGTTTCATCAATCCGGAGGCGGATCCCCTGGGCAGCGGGTATTCTCTCATTCAATCCAAGATAGCCATAGGCTCCGGGGGGCTTTTCGGAAAGGGGCTGTTGAGCGGAACCCAGTCCCAGCTGAATTTTATCCCGGAACATCATACGGATTTCATATTTTCTGTTATAGGGGAGGAACTCGGATTTATCGGCGCGGTATTTATCATTTTTCTGTATTACATGCTTATTATGGAAGGTATTAAAATAACTATTTATGCCAAGGACCGGACCAGCACTATCCTCGCGACCGGGATCATTGTTATTTTTATAACCCAGGTCTTTGTCAATATCGGTATGACCCTGGGTTTGCTGCCTATCGTCGGGGTGCCTCTTCCTTTTATGAGTTACGGCGGTTCTTCGCTTATCTTCTCCATGTTTCTTGCGGGAATACTTCTAAATATTCATATGTCACTAAAGAAGTTCTCCTCATGACAGAAAAGAATTTAAGTCTGAAGAAAGATCTTTTTGAAAAAGTGCTTCCGTTCGTAAGCCATCCCACAAGGTACATAGGCCAGGAACAAAATATTAGCATTAAAGAAGATTCTTTTGACCGGGTAAAGGTGCTTCTGGCTTTTCCTGAGGCCTATGAGGTGGGCATGTCCTATCTCGGCTTTAAGATACTATATGGCCTGATAAATTCACTCCCGTATGCTCTCGCGGAAAGGGTTTTTTCTCCCTGGCCGGATATGGAGAGCAGGCTTAAGGAATACGGCCTTCCCTTATACTCCCTGGAAAGTTTTACCCCGGTAAATGAATTTGATATTATTGGCTTTACCCTGCAGTATGAAATGACCTATACCAATATTTTACAGATACTGGCTCTAGGAGGTGTGCCTTTATTGTCCGTCGACAGAAAGGAAACCGACCCCATAATTCTTGGCGGAGGCCCTGCCGCCTATAATCCCGAACCCGTGGCGGCTTTCTTTGATCTTTTCCTGATAGGAGAGGGAGAGGAAGCGATAACTGAGATTATCGAAGTCTATAAAAAGGGAAAAGCGTCTGGATTAAAGCGTTCCGGCATACTTGAAAAACTTTCCGGGCTCAGGGGTGTCTATGTTCCGTCTTATTATGACCCTGTCTATAACCCGGATAAGACCTTTGCCGGGCTTTCCGTGGTTAAAACCGGCACGCCGTTAAAAATTACCAAAAGAATAGTGAGGGATTTTGACCGCGCCTATGCCCCGCTCAAACCGCTCGTGCCCTATATGAATATTATACAGAACCGGGTAACAGTGGAAATACTGCGCGGGTGTACCCGCGGGTGCAGGTTTTGCGTGAGCGGCATGACCACCAGGCCTGTGCGGGAGCGTTCCGTTTCCGCGATCCTTGATATTGCTAAAGAAAGCCAGTCCGCGACCGGTTTTGACGAAATTTCCCTGTCTTCGTTAAGTTCCACGGATCATTCAAAAATAAAAGAGATAGTTTTGGGCTTAAACAGCAGCCTTCTTGGAGAAGGCATTTCGGTGGCTCTGCCTTCCTCCAGGATAGATGCTTTTTCGGTGGAACTTGCAGCCGGCTTGAATTCCGTCAGAAAATCAACGCTTACTTTCGCGCCCGAAGCGGGGACCCAGAGGCTCCGGGATGTGATCAATAAGTGTGTTACGGAAAAAGACCTGATAGACGCCTGCGCGGCGGCGGTCAAAGCAGGTATGGATAACATCAAGCTGTATTTTATGCTGGGCCTGCCGACCGAAACAGAGGAAGATGTTTTGGGTATTGCGGGTCTTGCGAAAAGAGTGCAAAATGCCTGCAGGCAGGAAAACAAAAGATTCAAAGGTTTTAATATCAGTATTTCTTTTATGATCCCCAAAGCGCATACTCCGTTCATGTGGGAGGCGCAGGCAACAGCCGCCGAATTAAAAAGCAAGATAGATCTGCTCCGGAAAAATATTAACCCCCGCCTGCTGAAGTGGCACAGCCTGGAATTAACAATGCTTGAAGGTGTTTTTGCCCGGGGAGACCGGCGGCTTTTTGAGGTAATACTTAAGGCCTATAATATGGGCGCCCGTTTTGATGCCTGGCGTGAAACCTTTAAACCGGAAATATGGGAAGCGGCCTTTAAGGAAGCAGGAATAGATCCGCTTTTTTATACTGCAAGGAAGCGTTCGCTTGACGAGAAATTCCCCTGGGAACATATTGACTGCCTGGTGACAAAGGAATATCTGAAAAAAGAATTGGAAAAAGCCGGGAAGGGGGAGACGACCGCGGATTGCCGCGGCGCGGTCTGCGCTTCCTGCGGGGCGGAAGAATTTTGTGAAAGTACAAAGCTCAAGGAAGCGGAACTCGTAAAGGACTCCGGGTTTCCGGCAGTTTCCCCTTTAAAGCGTTTTGCGATAGCAAAATACAGGCTCAGCTATGAAAAAACGCCGGCTATAAAATTTATTTCTCATCTGGAACTTGCGAATGCTTTGCTTAGAGCAATAATACGGAGCGGCTTGCCGCTTTCACGCACGGAAGGTTTTAACCCGCATCCAAAAGTTGCTTTTTCACCCGCACTGCCGGTCGGGGTTGACAGTTGTTGTGAGGCCTTTGATCTGGAACTTACACGTTCTTTGAACGAAAAAGAAGTCCTCGAACTCGTTGCAGAAAACCTTCCACCCGGAATAAAACTGCTCTCTGCCGTAAAGGTCGACCTGACCGCGGCCTTGCAATATTCCGAAGCCGTCTATGAAGCAGGCCTTAACGTTCCTTTTGCTTTTAATCCTGAACTCAAGCCGGAGGCGGTCAAAAAAGTGGAGAAAAAAGGGGAAAATTACCTGATCACCGTAGATCTGAAAGCCAAAGGCACAACCAGTATATTCAAACTCCTCTCGGCGCTTACGGGTATCTCCGATACAGACATTAAAGGTGCCGTAATTCAAAGGATCGCGCTTAGGTAAGGTGTTTGGAGTACGTGTGGCTGCCTTTTTTTGTTCGCTTAGTCTCTAAGACTTTATGAACCTTATAAACTACAAACTTTACTAACCATCGCTACGCGACAGTCACTATTTTAATGAAATTTGAGGCGCTGCCTTTTTTCTCCAGAGTTCCGGCAGCGATAATTAACTTATCGCCTTTTTTAAAAAGCCCCGATTTTTTTATGAACTCGTCAACAAGTTTAAAGATCACGGAAGAATTTGTGTGTTTTCCAATTCTGCAGGGATAAACTCCAAAAGGAAGTATTAACTGCCTCAGTACCGTTTCGGTTGTTGCCAGGGCTATTATTTTGGCGTTTGGACGGTACCTGGAGACCATTCTTGCCGTTTTGCCGCTTTCAGTCGGGACCAGTATGTTCTTAACACCGTAAACTTCCGCAATTCTTACGACATTTTTGCTTATTATATCCGAAATATCGTCATCCTCAAGATAAGCCACATTCTTAGAACGATCCAGTTTGGGTTCCACATTCTTGGCTATTTTGTACATCATTTCCACGGCTTGCAGGGGATATTTACCGACGGCCGTCTCCCCTGACAGCATTATGGCATCCGTGCCGTCAAAAATAGCGTTTGCCACGTCAGAAACTTCCGCCCGGGTGGGGAAAGGATTTTCTATCATGGATTCAAGCATCTGAGTCGCGGTAATTACCGGCTTCCCGTGGGTGTTGCACATTTTAATGATATCTTTTTGAAGCAGGTTAACTTTTTCTATCGGCATTTCCACGCCCAAGTCCCCCCGGGCAACCATTACCCCGTCGGTTGACAGTACGATATTCTTCAAGTTGGCGAGGGCGGCTCTTCTTTCTATCTTTGCGATAAGGAAAGGTTTTGCTTTTATCTTTTTCAGATAAGCCCTGACTTTTTTCAGGTCTTCTGCTTCCTTTATGAAGGAAAGCCCTATGAAGTCTACTCCGTTAGCGCAGGCAAAACTAATATGCTTGTAATCTTCGGGCGTGACGGAGGGAATTGGAAGATCCACTTCCGGGAAGTTTAAACCCGCGCCTTTTTTTATCTCTCCCGCGCCGTCAAGAACTCTGCAGGTTACGGAATCCTTTGTTTTTTTGAAAACTTTAATTATAAACTTGCCGTCGCTGACCGATATTTTATCCCCGGGTTTCAGCACCTTTAAGATTACCGGGTAAGCAATGCTTATTTCCCCGGGAAGCCGGGGCTGGTTTCTTTTTATAACCAGTACACTGCCGGGCTTTACTGAAATGGGCTCTTCAATGCCTTTAACGCGGAGTTTCGGGCCCGGCATATCCGCAAGGATCCCGATAGGCCGGCCGAGTTCTTTTTCTATTTTTCTTACGAGGGCAATTATTTTTTTATATTCTTCATATTTCCCGTGGGAGAAATTTATTCTTACTATATCCAGGCCGTTATATATCATGGCCCGCAGCGTTTTATAGGAAGCGCTTGCCGGGCCTGCCGTGGCGACTATTTTAACACTATTCCAATTTATCATAAGGACCTGCCTCCGCTGTCTATCCAGACGATCGCTGGAAATTCTTTTATTTGGAATTCGTGAATTGCTTCAGGGCCAAGCTCAGGGTAAGCTATGGTCCTTGCTGCAACTATTTTTCTTTTTAAATAGGCGCCGGCTCCGCCAAGGGTGGAAAAATAGACAGACCCGTATTTTTTAATGGCTTTCTGCACTTCTTTTGAGCGGTTTCCCTTGCCTATCATGACGGCCAGTCCCGCTTTTAAAAGAGCGGGAGTAAAAGCGTCCATTCTTCTGCTGGTGGTGGGGCCGCAGGAACCGACTATTTCTCCCGGCTTGCAGGGGGTGGGCCCCGTGTAATAGATCGCCTGCCCTTTGATTTTGACCGGTAGTTTTTTGTTCAGCTTTAAGGCGCCCGCCAGGCGTTTATGCGCCTGATCCCGCCCGGTAATTATTGTTCCGGAAAGGAGGACAAGCTCCCCTGCTTTAAGTTTGGAGAGTTCGCTTTTTGCCGCCGGTAAATTTATAGTTTTCATAATGTCGCTGACGCGCTCCTTAGGACGTGACAGGAAAAATTAACAGCCACGGGAAGCCCGGCGATATGAGTGGGGAAGGTGAGGATGTTTACGCCGAGAAGCGTGGACTTGCCGCGGGCTCCGAGAGGCCCAATATTCAAAGTGTTTCCTTTCTTATAAATATCTCCGGCCAGTTTCCTGTAATAGGCGTTTTCACCCCAAAAGCCGATACTCAAAGTCAAAGCTTTCTTTGCCAAGAAAACTGCCTTGCCGGCGTCGCCGCCTATGCCGACCCCGAGCATATAGGGCGGGCAGGCATCCGGCCCTGCCTCTTTAACGGCTGAAATGACCGCGTTTATGATCTCTTCCCGGGTTGCCGTGGGATTCAGCATGAAAAGTTTGGATTTGTTCTCTGAACCAAAGCCTTTGGGCAGTATTGTGAGTTTTAGGTTCTTTCCGGGAAGGAAGTCATAATAGATTATTGCCGGAGTGTTGGTTCCGGTGTTTCCCCGGAGCACAGGATCTTTTACTATGGATTTTCTGAGATAACCTTTTTTATATCCCGCCGCCACGCCCTCGTTTATGGCTTTGCCGAGATCTCCCTTGATCCTTGCCTGTTGCCCCACTTCCGCAAAAATAACGGTAATACCGGTGTCCTGGCAGATCGGCGTGCAGTCTTTTTCCGCGATTTTGTAGTTTTCAATAAGCGCGTTAAGAATGAACTTTGCGTTCCTGTTCTTTTCACAGGCACGGGCTTTGCAGAGAGCTTTTTTTACGTCAGCACGAAGAACAGTATTGGCTTGAATGCAAAGTGCGCTGACAGTATCTGCTATTTGTTTTGCTGTAATCAATTTAGCTCCTTTACTAGCAAGTCTATAAGGTTTATAAAGTTCGTAAAGTCGAAAGTCTATAATGCCTAAAATCTTGAAAAACAATCTAATTTAAAGGTTTGTTAAGCGTTTAGACTTTATGGACCTTAAAAACCTTACGAACCTTATGGACATTCTTAAAGTGATCTTATGCCTTCTTTAACTATACCCGCTGACTTGTGCAGGGCTGCCAGTTCTTCGCCGGAAAGTTTCAATTCAATAATGTTCTCAATTCCATTTGCACCTAAGCTTACCGGTACGCCTATAAAAACATCTTTCAAACCGTATTCCCCGGTCAAGTAAGCGGAGCAGGGGAGTATGCGTTTCTGATCCTTTAGGATACTTTCAATCATTATCGCCGCAGAGGTCCCGGGGGCAAAATATGCGCTCCCGGTTTTTAGCAGACCGACTATTTCTGCCCCGCCGTTCGCCGTGCGCTCAACGAGTCTCTTTATAACATCGGGTTTCATAAGGTCAGTTAGAGGAACACCTGAGACGGTCGAATATCTTGGAAGCGGGACCATGGTATCTCCGTGGCTTCCGAGTACCATAGGGGTAATATCCTTTGAAGATACCTTTAATTCCTCCGCGATAAAATGCGCGAACCTGGCGGAATCCAGCACCCCTGCCATACCAATGACCCTGTTTTTTTTGAACCCGGTAGTTTTAAAGGCCAGCTGGGTCATCATGTCCAGAGGATTGGTAACTGTAATAACTATGGCATTTGGAGCATAATTTTTAATGTTCTCGGAAGCTTTTCTTATTATCTCCGCGTTTATCTTGAGCAGGTCTTCGCGGCTCATCCCGGGTTTTCTGGCAACCCCGGCGGTGATTACCACTATAGTGCTGTCTTTTATATCTGCAAAGTTATTTGAGCCGGTTATTTTGGCGTCAAAATGAAATATTCCTGACATTTGCGAAAGATCAAGCGCTTTTCCCTGCGGCATGCCTTCCACTACGTCCAGCAGAACAATGTCTCCAAGTTCTTTCTGCGCCGCTTGCAATGCAATAATACTGCCGACATTGCCTGCGCCGATAATGCTGATCTTAGGTCGTGACATGTGTTCTCCTTTTAGTCGAACAGTCTATAAAGTTTATAAGGTTCGTAAAGTCTGTAAAGTCTAAGCGCTCTTTAGGTCTTTTGACTTTATGGACCTTATGGATTTTAAAAACTTTACGGACAACAAAGAATCAGCTTTTTGCTAATTCTTTGATTATCGCTTCACCCATTTCTTTTGAACCAACCGCTGAGGGGTCATTTCTATCCGGTTTCATATCGTAGGTTACATCCTTGCCGGACCTGATCACACGCTTTACCGCGTTTTCCAGAGCTTCCGCGGCCTTATTTTCACCGAGATGTTTCAACATGAGCATGCCCGACAGAATAAGCGCGGTTGGATTGACTTTATTAAGCCCTTTGTATTTGGGGGCGCTGCCGTGAGTGGCTTCAAAAACCGCCATGCCGTTCTCTCCGATATTCGCGCCCGGAGCTACACCCAGCCCGCCAACCAGCCCGGCGCAAAGATCCGAGAGGATATCACCGTAAAGGTTGGGAAGGACGAGTACGTCGTAAAGTTCCGGTTTTTGCACGAGCTGCATCGTCATGTTGTCCACAATAACATCGTTGAATTCTACCTGCGGGTACTTCTTTGCAACAGCTCTTGCGGTTGACAGGAATAAACCGTCGGTAAACTTCATAATATTTGCCTTGTGGATGGCAGAAACTTTCTTCCTTTTATTCGCCACGGCATATTGAAAAGCATATTCAACTATTTTTTCTGTTCCGGATACGGAGATGGGTTTGATGCTTATGCCTGAGTCGTCTTTTATTTTTTTGCCGCCGAGTTCTTTGATTGTGTTTATCAGTTTTTGTGTTTCCGGTTTTCCTTTTTCAAACTCAATACCGGCATATAGGTCCTCGGTGTTTTCTCTCACGAGCACAAGGTCGATATTGTTATATCTGGAGCGCACACCTTCGTAACTTTTGCAGGGACGCACGCACGCGTAAAGTCCGAGTTGTTGTCTAAGTGCTACATTTACGGAGCGAAAGCCGGTTCCGACCGGCGTGGTTACAGGGGCTTTCAGCGCCACCTTATTTTTTCTGCAGGATTCAAGGGTTTTTTCAGGAAGAGGTGTACCCTCCTTTTCCATAATATCTATTCCGGCTTCTGCTTCGTCCCAGCTGATCTTTACGCCGGTAGCATCTATTACTTTTTGCGCGATCTTTGCGATTTCCGGGCCGATACCATCGCCTTTTATCAATGTTACCTTGTGAGGCATATTTAACCTTCCTTTTGTTTGGATCCTGATTAAAATAGCTGCAGTCCTTAATAATGCTGTTCAGAAGATACCTTATAAATATAGCAAAAATAATCTTACTTCTCAATTGATATTTATACCGTGCCTTTCAGGAGAGCAGGCACACACGTATCAACGTTAAAAGCTGCGCAAATATGTTTTGAGCCCGGGACTGCTTTACAGGTTTTACTTGTAAAAAAAGCTCTGAAAATGCTATAATTATACGCCGAATTGTGTATAAATTAGCGGAAAAGCCGTTTAAATTTGCTCTTCTTTATAATTTTAACAGGCCTTTTGGAGGCACTCAAGATGCTGAAGTATAATAATATTACAAAAACACTGGAACAGGATGAATTTAAGTATTCTCTGCAGGATCCGGAGGAACCCAACCTTTACCGGGATATATTTTCCTATGGAGAAGTACCCAAGATCCCTTTTAACCATAGAATAGTCCCGATGAATCCGCCTGATGAAATATGGATCACGGATACAACTTTCAGGGACGGACAGCAGTCGCTGCCTCCTTTTACGGTCAAACAGATAGTTGATGTTTTTGATATGCTGCATACTTTAAGCGGTCCGAATGGAATGATACGCCAAACCGAATTTTTTCTCTATACAGAAAAGGATAGAAAAGCCATTGAGAAATGTATAGAAAGAGGGTACAAGTATCCGGAGATCACCGGCTGGATCCGGGCCGTGAAACAGGATTTTAAGCTGGTTAAAGAGATGGGCCTTAAGGAAACCGGTATCTTAACTTCAGTTTCTGATTATCACATTTTTCTCAAGTTAAAAAAGAAACGCAGCGAGGCCATGAAAGATTATCTTGGCGTGGTCAGTGCGGCTTTGGAGCACGGTATTATCCCGCGTTGTCATTTTGAAGATATTACCAGGGCGGATTTCTACGGTTTCGTGGTTCCCTTTGTTCAGGAGTTGATGAAACTTTCAAAGGAAGCTAAGATACCTGTTAAAATAAGGGCCTGCGATACCCTGGGCTACGGGGTCTCTTATCCCGGAGTTGCACTTCCAAGAAGTGTCAAGGGCATAGCTCACGGGCTTTGCAAGATCGCCGGAGTTCCCAGTGAATGGCTGGAATGGCACGGGCACAATGATTTTTATAAGGGGGTTATTAATGCCTCCACGGCCTGGATGTATGGAGTGAGCGCCGCTAATGGAGCGCTTCTCGGGATAGGTGAAAGGACCGGAAATACTCCGATCGAATCCATGCTCATTGAATACCAGCAGTTAAAAGGCACAGTAAACGGTATGGATACGACAATAATTACCGATATCGCCAATTATTTTGAAAAAGAGATAGGTTATAAGATCCCGGGCAACCAGCCGTTTGTCGGCTCCAAATTCAATGTGACCAAAGCCGGGATACACGCTGACGGCATTATGAAGAATGAAGAGATCTATAATATTTTCGACACGATGAAAATTCTAAAAAGGAATGTGGATGTGGAGATTACCGATAAATCCGGCCTGGCCGGTATTGCTTTCTGGATAAATGCCAGATTGCATCTTGAGGGCCCGTCCAGGGTGAACAAGGAGCACGCGGTGGTCGCGGCTATTAAAACCTGGATAGATACCGAATACAAAGGCGGCCGGACCACTTCTATTTCAGAACCTGAGATGTGGCTGCAGATCGAACATCACAGGCCTGAACTTTTTATAAAAAAATAGAGAAACACTACTTGGAGACTGATGACGGATATTTTGGACCGGCTTAAAAAAGAAATTCTGGTATGTGACGGTGCCATGGGCACCATGCTGCAGAAACACGGCCTCTCCGCGGGAGAATGCCCGGAATACTGGAATTTGACAAAAGCCGAAACACTTGTTTCTATACATAAAGAGTATATTGAGGCCGGGGCGGACATTATTATTACCAATACCTTTGGCGGTAACCGTTTGAAGCTTCAAAAGTTCAACCTTGAGAATAAGAGCAGGGAGATAAATATTTCAGGTGTTGCCAATGCCAGGGCAGCGGTAAAAAAAACAGGAAAAAAAGTTTTGATCGCCGGAGATATCGGGCCGACCGGTTCACTTCTCGAGCCGCTGGGCTTTCTTTCTGTTGCGGAGGCTTTTGAAGCTTTTAAAGAACAGGCGAAAGCTCTTTCTGAAGGCGGGGCGGAGCTGGTTATCATAGAAACCATGATAGCCGTGGAGGAGGCAGTTGCGGCCATAAAAGCAGTTAAAGAAAATACAAAATTACCGGTAATTGCATGTATGACCTTTGAAGTGCAGGCAAACAAAGACATACGGAGCGTTATGGGTGTTGATATAGGGGCCATGGTAGCCGAATTTACCGGGGCAGGTGCGGATATTATCGGTTCTAACTGTGGAAATGGTTCCGAACAGATGGTGGATATTATCAAAGCCATAAGAGCTGAGACGGAAAAACCGCTGATCGCCGAAGCCAACGCGGGTATTCCCAGGTTTAATAAAGGCGAGATCTATTATGACGGGACACCGGGGGTAGTGGCGTCTTTTACTAATGCTCTTCTCGAAGCCGGCGCGAATATAATTGGAGGGTGCTGCGGCACGACCCCTGAACACATAAAACAAATAAAAAATCAGCTTGAAAGGAGAAATAAGAAATGAGAAAGCCGATAATTGCGGGAAATTGGAAGATGAATAAAACTGTCGCGGAGGCGCTGGAACTGGTAAAAGATCTCCGGTTTAAACTGGAAAATGTCTCGGACGTAGAGATCGTTGTCTGCCCGCCATTCCTCGCGGTACAGTCCGTCTATCAGTTCTTAAAAGGCAGCAACATCAAAGTTGGCGCGCAGAATTGCTATTTTGAGAAAAAAGGGGCCTTTACCGGTGAGGTTTCCCCGGCAATGTTAAAAGAAGCCGGCTGCAGTTTCGTTATACTGGGGCATTCCGAGAGAAGGCAGTACTTTAAGGAGTCGGATGAATTTATTAATAAAAAAATTAAGGCGGTCTTACCGGAAGGCCTGCTGGCGATAGTTTGTGTGGGAGAAACTCTGGAAGAAAGAGAAAAAAATATCTGGAAGGAAGTAATAAAGACGCAGGTAACCGGCGGCCTCAAAGGGATCACTAAGGAAGAAGTTTCTAAGCTGGTTATCGCTTATGAGCCGGTATGGGCCATAGGTACCGGAAAAGTAGCAAGCAAGGAACAGGCGCAGGAAGTGCATAAATTTATCCGCGACCTTTTTGTTAAGCTCTACGATAAGAATACGGCGGAAGCGCTCCGGATACAGTACGGCGGCAGTGTTAAACCTGATAATATTTCTCTTCTTATGAGCGAGCCGGATATTGACGGTGCTCTGGTCGGCGGAGCCGCGCTTGAAGCAGAGTCGTTCATGAAACTTGTAAAGTTTGAAAAAAAGGCGAAACAATAAAAGAATATTGGGGGTAATTAAATGGATACGCTTGTTGCGATATTAATGGCACTTGATGTGATTTTCTGCCTGCTCTTGATCTTGTTGATCCTTTTGCAGTCAGGCAAGGGTTCGGATATAGGTTCCATGCTGGGCGGAGGCGGAGCTTCCCAGACGCTTTTTGGCCCGGCCGGAGGCAAAAATGTAATGGTACGGATCACTACGGTGGTCGCGGTTTTATTTTTTGTTACGACACTTGCCCTGGCTAAGTTGCCGGCCCTTAGTAGAACGGGCGGGAATAAAATAATTGAAGACCTGGCAACAGAGTCGGCAAAAACGCCTGCCCTGCCATCGGCTTTAATTACGCCTGAAGTAACCCCTGAACGCAAAACCGCTAAAACGGTTTCTCCGGCAAAGGGCGCCTTAAATCAGGCGAAGAATACTGTAACCCCGGAAAAAAAGAAATAGCATAAGCCCGGGGGAATACCTGTTAAGATTATTTTGAAACGGCGGCCGCGGAGCTGCAAAGCGATGTTTTAGCCGGCTGGCCGGGCTGCGGGCGGCGGAAAGTCCGCAAGCGTTCTCGCTTAAGGGTACAGGGTGATGAAATGCAGATCAGCAAAATACTGATTTTGTTGTTTCTTGTGGGTATAGTTGTGGGGGGCTTTTTTCTGACCCAGAAGATGATAGAAGATATGCAGAGTTACCGGGAAAACGGGGGTTCCGGAGCTTTGAGCGGCAATGCCGAATACGGAGATATGCTTGTGGATTCCTCGATAGGGGATGCTTCCATGCTTAACCCGATCCTTGCGGGTGATTCGGCCTCATCGGATATTAACGGCCTTGTTTTTAACGGCCTTGTAAAATATGATAAGAATATCAAACTTGTCGGAGATCTTGCCGCCGGCTGGGATGTTTCCGCAGACGGCCTGGTCATAACATTTCATCTAAAAAAGAACATTCGCTGGCAGGACGGCATCCCTTTTACCGCTTCCGACGTGGAATTTACCTTCAAAAAACTCATTGATCCCAAAACAAAAAGCCCCTATAAAAGTGCGTATGAACTTGTTAAGAAATTTGAAGTAGTAGATGATTTCACTGTGCGGGTTGCCTACAGCGTGCCCTTTGCTCCGGCGCTGGAAAGCTGGGGTATGGGAATACTTCCAAAACATCTCCTGCAAAATGAAGATATAAATACCTCGAAATTCAACAGCAATCCTGTAGGCACCGGGCCGTTTAAGTTTGTGAGCTGGAGCCGCGGCGAAAAGGTCGTGCTTAAAGCAAGTGAAACCTACTGGGACGGACGCCCGTTTATTGAAAGGTATATCTACAGGATAATTCCCGACCAGTCCTCCCAGTTAATGGAGCTCAAGGCAGGGGGTATTGATGCTATGACCCTGACTGCCGATATGTATACCACACTGTCAAAGGATAAGGCCTTTAGGGAAAAAAATAATACTTATAGATATACCGAGTTAAGGTATACCTATCTTGGTTTTAATCTTAAAAACCCCCTCTTTGCAGATAAAAAAGTTAGACAGGCCATTGACCTCGGAATAAATAAAAAAGAAATAATTGACGGGGTACTGCTCGGTTACGGCGTGGAAAGCACCGGGCCTTTTCTGCCCAAATCCTGGGCTTACAATAAAAATATTCCCTGGGGAAAATATAACCAGGAGAAGGCAAGGGCTCTGCTTAAAGAGGCCGGCTGGGCGGATACGGATAAAGACGGTATTTTGGAAAAAAACGGGAAAAAATTTGAGTTTATGCTCATGACCAACCAGGGGAATAAAGAGCGGGAACTGGTGGTACAGATAATCCAGCAGCATCTTAAAAAGCTGGGGATAAAAGTTAATATCAGGGTTATTGCCTGGAGCTCTTTCATTAATGAATTTGTAAATAAAAGGAAGTTTGACGCCGTTGTTATGGGCTGGCAGCTTACACCTGATCCGGATATACACGATATTTTCCATTCTTCTAAAACAGGGGAAATGGAATATAATTTTGTTTCTTACAAAAATTCCGAGGTGGACAAATTACTTATTGAAGGCCGGTCCACCTTTGATCTGGAAAAACGCAAAAAAGCTTACCATAAGGTCCATGAAATAATAGCTGATGAACTCCCTTATGTTTTTATCTATGTGCCGGATTCCCTTTCAGCGATAGACAATCGTATAAAAAATGTTAAGGTCGAAGCCGCCGGGATAAAGTATAATATTGAGAAGTGGTATGTGCCAAAAGGCGCGCAGAAATACAGGAATGAGCTCCAGAAATGAAGCTCTTGGGGCCGCGCCCGGATTTTTTTGACAGAAAGCAATAATAAGTATTGTGGAACGGTAAATTATTTTTATCTGAAATTTCTTGGACGGAGGTGCTTTTATGAAAGGGATCATTCTTGCGGGAGGACTCGGAACCAGGCTTGCTCCGTTAACGAGAATTACCAATAAACACCTTCTGCCTGTCTACAATAAACCGATGATCTTTTACCCTATTCAAACACTGGTTAACGCGGGTATAGATGATATCATGCTGGTAGTCGGGGGTAACAATGCCGGTGATTTTTTAAGATTACTGGGTAACGGTAAAGACTTTGGTTTGAAACATATTAATTACGCCTATCAGAAAGGCGAGGGCGGGATCGCGGAAGCACTTTCACTGGCGCAGCATTTTTCCAAAGGGGAAAAGGTGCTTGTTATGCTCGGAGATAATTTGATCGGCGGCAATATTAGAAGCTCGGTTGCGGAATTTGAAGCCGGGAAGAAAGGCGCAAAAATAATTCTAAAAGAAGTCCCAGATCCGGAAAATTATGGCGTGCCGTTATTCCGGAACGGAAAAATAGTCAAAATAATAGAAAAACCGAAGATCCCCCCGTCAAATTTTGCTGTGATCGGCATCTATATGTTCGATAATGAAGTATTTAAGATAATTGGAAAGCTCAAACCTTCACAGCGGGGAGAACTTGAAATTACTGATGTTAATAATATGTATCTTAGGAAAGGGCGTTTGTCTTATAGTATTCTCGACGGCTGGTGGGCTGATGCCGGTTCTTCAATCGAAGGCTGGTTTGAAACAAATAAGACAGTGGCACAATACGGCGCAAATAAAATGTAAAAAGACATTATTGGTCCTGAGTTCTTGGTTCTGGGTTCTGGAAAAAATAAGTACGAAGTGACATATTGCTGTCATCCTGGAGTGTTTTTATCGGGAATTCATTGTCTTTATCTGCAGCAGTGTTCACCTGTGGCTGGATAGACCAGGAACTGAAAAGGAGGAATTATGATAGAAGGTGTAAAGATAAAAAAACTTAAAGTAATACCCGATGAACGCGGCCGTTTGATGGAAATGCTGCGGTGCGATGATGAGCTCTTTGAGAAATTTGGCCAGGTCTATATGACTACAACCCTTCCCGGAGCCGTAAAAGCCTGGCATTATCATAAGCTTCAAAACGATAATTTTGTCTGTGTCAAAGGCATGGCAAAAGTTGTGCTTTTTGACGGCCGGAAAAATTCCGGGACTAAAGGAGAGATCAACGAATATTTCATTGGCGAGCACAATCAAATCCTCCTGCAGATACCCAGAATGGTCTTTCATGGTTTTAAGTGCGTCAGCGAACAGGAATGTATAATAATCAACTGCCCGACAGAAAAATATGATTATAAAAAACCGGATGAATACCGCCTGCCAGCTTATACGAAAAAAATAAAATATAACTGGGCCAGGAAGGATGGTTAAAATGAAAATACTGGTTACCGGAGGCGCGGGATTTATTGGCAGCAATTTTATCAGCTACATGCTTGCGAAATATAAAAATTATTCGATAGTCAACCTGGATAAACTTACCTACGCCGGAAATCTTGAAAATCTCAAGGATATTGCAAAAAACCCCCGCTATAAATTCGTCAAAGGTGATATATGCGACCCCGTAGTTACGGAAAAAGCCATGAAGAATTGCGAGGCAGTTATCAATTTCGCGGCGGAATCGCATGTAGACAGGTCTATTTCGGGGCCGTCGGATTTTGTCAAGACTAATTTTACCGGTGTCTATAATATGCTTGAGATCGCAAAAAAGAAAAAAATAAAAAAATTCATTCAGATAAGCACGGATGAGGTTTACGGCAGCGCTCAAAAAGGCTCTTTTTCTGAGGCCGACAAATTAAATCCTTCCAGTCCCTATTCTGCGAGCAAGGCGGGTGCGGATCTTCTGGCCGGGTCTTATTATAGAACCTTCGGCTTTCCCGTTATCATCACCAGAAGCTCAAATAACTACGGCCCTTACCAGTATCCGGAAAAACTAATTCCCTTGTTTATTACCAACGCCTGTTCCGGCCTGAACCTGCCGGTCTATGGTTCAGGAAAGAACATCCGCGATTGGATATATGTCGAGGATAATTGCCTGGGAATAGATATTGTTTTGCACAAAGGAAAAGCGGGGGAGATCTATAATATAGGTGGAGGTAATGAAAAAACCAACCTGGAGATCACCGGTCTTATTTTGCAGTATACCGGAAAACCCGGGTCGCTTATTACTTATGTGAAAGACCGGCTGGGGCATGATTTTAGATATGCTTTAAATGCCTCGAAAGTTAGAAAGCTTGGTTTTAAACCAAAATATAGTTTTGAAGCAGGCCTGGAGAATACGGTAAAGTGGTATCTCCACAACCGGGCCTGGTGGGCTAAACTCTGATGAGAATACTTCTTTTTGGCGCGGGCGGCATGCTTGCTCATGACATAAAAAAGGTCTTTGACCGGGATCAAGTGGTGCTGTCGGATATCAAACAGGTGAGTGCCGATAAACCGACCTTTATAGCGGATATTACAAAGCGCAACGAAGTACGGGAGCTGCTGCATAAAGTAAGGCCGGCTCTTGCTATTAATGCTTCAGCCTATACCGATGTTGACGGCTGTGAGGAAGACGTTGATCTGGCTTACTCGGTCAATGCCAAAGGGCCGGAAAATATCGCGCTTGCCTGTAAAGAGTACAAGGCAAAAATGGTGCACATAAGCAGCGATTATGTTTTTGACGGAGAGACTACTGTCCCTTACAAAGAAACCGACCTGCCCAGTCCTTCCGGAATGTATGGAAAATCAAAACTTGCCGGTGAGATCTTTGTCGCCCAGGCACTGAAGGAAAGGTATATATTAAGGACCGGGCTGCTCTATGGCATAAAAAGGGATAATTTTGTCACTAAGATTTACTCCAGAATTAAGAACAACGAAAAGATAACAGTCCCGGATGATATGTATGGTTCGCCCACCTGGACCCTGGAACTTGCAAGAATGATAAAGGGAATTTACCGGACCCATAAGTTTGGGACCTATCACGCGGTCAATACCGGGTACTGTTCAAGATATGAATGGGCGCTGAAAATTGCCGGGTTAGCAGGGCTTTCCGGAGACATTCAGCCTATAAAATCTGCCACACTTAAGACCAGGGCAAAAAGGCCGTTATTCTCTTCACTTGACAACTCAAAGATCAGAGCCATTGTGCCCGGGGTGCTTTCCTGGGAAGAAGGGCTCGCGGGTTTTATTGAAGAGCTTAAAGAAAAAAAATGAAAGAGCCTTTGAACCGCGCGCGAAATTATGTTTACTGGCTTATCTCAAAGCAAAATCGCACAAAAAAAGAATTAATTGATAAATTAACGCGGAAAGAATACGAAAAAAAAATAATAACACAGGTTTTAAAAGAAGCCGAAGAAAACGGGCTTATTAATGATAAGCGCTACGCGTTCGCCTATGCTTCCGACAGGATGAATTTTCATAAGTCCGGAAAAAACCTTATTAGAATGAAACTGCTTCAAAAGGGTATGGACAAAGAATTAATTGACCGGGCTCTGGAACACACCTTCCGTGATGTGGATGAATATGAACAGGCGCTTGCTATCGCAAAAAGGCGCGCGAGAACTTACAAAAAGCTGGATGAAAAAGTAATGGCAAGGCGCTTGACCGGCTACATCGTCCGGAGAGGGTTCTCATTTGATACGGCGCTTAAAGTCACGAAAACCATTGTTAAAGATGCAAATTATCAGGAATGACGATCGTCAAAAAGTCTCTGAAGGAAATAGGCCTTATGGACGATTATGGACTTTGAAAGACTTTTATGGACATTTATAAAAGGAGTTGTATGTTAACCAACGATATTAGAAAGCTTTATCTGGATTATTTCGCGGCGAAGCAGCACAAACAAATAAAAAGCGATTCTTTGATCCCGTCAAATGATCCTTCACTTCTTTTTACTTCGGCGGGTATGGTGCAGTTTAAGTCCATGTGGATTTCCGGCGGAAAACTGGAGTATACACGCGCCGTTTCCTGTCAAAAATGTTTCCGGACACCGGACCTGGAAAATGTCGGAAAAACACCCAGGCATCACACTTTTTTTGAAATGCTTGGGAACTTTTCTTTCGGGGATTACTTTAAGAAAGAAGCGCTTGTTTGGTCCTGGGATTTTATCACGGATGTACTAAAAATACCAAAAGACGCTGTCTGGGCGAGTATATATAAAGATGATGATGAAGCTTTTGAGATCTGGAATAAAGTAATAGGTTTGCCTGCGGAAAGAATAGTCAGGCTTGGAAAGAAGGATAACTTCTGGGGACCGGTCGGCGGAACCGGGCCTTGCGGGCCCTGCAGTGAGCTCTATATAGATTTTGGGCAGAATTACGGCTGCGGCAAGAAAGACTGCAAACCGGGCTGTGAATGTGACAGATTTGAAGAATTCTGGAATAATGTATTTCCCTGCTTTGATGCCCAGCCGGACGGGAGCTTTAAGCCGCTTCAAAACATAGGGGTGGATACGGGCCTGGGGCTGGAGCGGCTGGCTTCTATCCTGCAGAACACCAGGAATAATTATGACATAGATATTATTAAACCGCTGGTACTGGAAGCGGGAAGACTTACCGGTACCGAATATAAAAAAGATACAAAGAAAGATATAATGCTTAAGGTCATAGCCGATCATGCCCGGGCCGCAGCTTTCCTGCTTGCTGACGGAATTGTTTCTTCTAATGAAGGACGCGGATATGTCCTGAGAAGGATAATAAGAAGAGCCGTAAGATTTGGAAAACTTTTGGGACAAGAACACCCTTTTATGCATATACTTTCAAATAATGTTGTGGAACAAATGAAGCCGGCCTATCCGGAACTCGAAGAAAGAAAGACACAGATAAGCCTGGCTATCAAACAGGAAGAGGAACGGTTTTTACAGACCCTTAACCAGGGAATAAATCTGCTGGACGGTTTTCTTGACCGGAACAAAGGCGCGCTTTCCGGGGCGGATGCTTTTAAACTTTATGATACCTACGGTTTTCCGCTTGAACTCACGAGGGAGATAGCCGGGGAAAAAGGGGTAAGGGTGGACGAAAAGGGTTTTGAAAAGGCATTGCTCGCACAGCAGGAGAAAGCCCGGTCGGCCTGGAAGGGCTCCGGAGAAAAAGAGATGAGCGGGCAGCTGGCCCAGTTTCCAAGAACGGAGTTTACGGGCTATGAGGCCCTAACGGCAAAAACTAAGGCAAAAGTTTTGGGTATTTTGAAAGACGGAAAGAGCGTGAATACACTTAATATGGGGGATGAGGGAATAATCATTCTGGATAGATCGCCATTTTACGGGGAAATGGGAGGGCAGGCCGGCGATACCGGTACAATTGAAAATGATAAATATTGGTCCGCGGTTGTTGGTTCTGAAAAGTTCCAGCAAAAGGTTACCATTCACAAAGTCAAGGTTGAAAAAGGTGAAGTTAAAGCAGGGGATCCGGTCAATGCTTCTGTGGATATAGAAAGGCGTGAAGCCATAATGCGTAATCACACGGCAACGCATCTTCTGCACTGGGCTTTAAGAAAAGTTCTCGGAGAAAATGTCAGGCAAGCCGGCTCCTTTGTCGGCCCGGATTATTTTAGATTTGATTTTAATCATTCCTCGGGAGTTACCGGGGAAGAACTTGATAAAATTGAAGGCCTTGTAAATGAAAAGATACAGCAAAATGAGGCTGTTGATATAAAAGAACTTTCTATTGAGGAAGCCAAGAAGACGGGCGCCATTGCTCTTTTTGGGGAGAAGTACGGCGACACGGTGCGGGTGGTAAGCGTGGAAGGAGTCTCAAAGGAATTTTGCGGCGGGACCCATGTAGCTGATACAGGGAGGATCGAGATCATGAAAATTACAAAAGAAAGTTCGGTGGCGTCCGGCATTAGAAGAATAGAAGCTGTTTCAGGCAAAGCCGCTCTTGAACTATTTAAGGAAAAAGAGAAAATATTGAATGAGCTGGTTAAACTATTGAACGTAGAAGACGGTAAACTCGTGGAGAGAGTGGTTAAACTTTCCGAGCAGGTCAAATCACTTGAAAAAGAGGTGTCAAAACTCAAGAAAGGCGAAGGCCTTGTGAAAACCGGAGATATGTTGCAGGATGCAAAAGATGTAAAAGGAGCAAAGCTGATAGTCCGTTTTCTTGAGGGCGTTAATCCGTCAGAACTCCGGGATATAGGAGATAAACTGAAAGATAAGGTGCCTAACGGTGTAATAGTTCTTTTTACCGCGGGAGCAGAAAAGATATCTTACCTTTGCCTGGTTACGAAAGAACTCTCTCTTAAGGTGAAAGCCGGCGCAATTGTTAAAGAAATAGCGGGTTTTACCGGAGGCAGCGGCGGCGGCAGGGATGATATGGCGCAGGGCGGTTGTAAGAGCGGGCCTGACCTTAAGGAGCTGATTACAAAGACTTTGGAACTTATTAAGGGGAAAATCTGAGAAGCGTTGTAAAACCGTCAAGGTTGTGTTAATATTAATGAATAAAGGCACGGCGGAGGCAGATATGAACAAAAATCTAAGAAAGGCAATGCTTGCGGGATTGGGTGCTCTGACCATGACAGAACAACTGTCAAAGAAACTGCTTGTTGAACTGGTTAAAAGAGGCGCGGTTTCCGAAAAAGAAGCTAAGACCCGGGTTAACAAGCTGGTAAAAGAAGCTGTTGAAGCCAAAAGCAGGCTTGAGAAAAATGCGGAAGCGGAAGTTAAAAAGCTTATTAAGAAACTTGATATCGCCACTATTTCCGATCTCCAGAATTTGGAAAAAAAATTAAAGAAAAAGAAGACAAAAAAGTAAAAACAGGTGTTTGGTCCTAGGTCCTAGGCGCTGGTATAGAACAGAACAATGAGCAATAGAGAAATAGGAAGGACCCAGAACCCAAAACCCAGAACCCAGAACCTAGTATCTGGGACCTATAGCCCTGAAAGTTTCACCACAAATATTGCATTAAGATATTTATATATTCCCGGGAATGACTTGAGCAAATGAATATTATCCATATAGGCAGGACATATAAAAATATAAAGCGGCTGCGCGAGATCCTTAATGTATTAACCAAGTACGGTTTTGAATATATCGTACATAAGATAGATCTTGCAGGACATATCCCGTTAAGAAAACGTGTCGTTAGGGCAAAGGGCTCAAAACAAATTGAGGAATATGACGCGGCCGGGAAGATCCGTCTTATTTGTGAGGATTTGGGCCCGACATTTATTAAGTTTGGCCAGATACTTTCCCTGCGCGCCGATCTTTTGCCCCGCCATTATATTGAAGAGTTATCAAAACTTCAGGATTCTGTCAAGCCCTTTCCCTTTTGGGAAGCCAAACGTATTATAGAAGCTGAACTGGGCGCGGAGCTGAAGAGTGTCTTCTCCCGTTTTGATGAAATACCCTGTGCTTCGGCTTCCATGTCCCAGGTCCATTATGCGGCGCTCAAAGCCGGCGGAAACAGGGTTATTGTTAAGGTCCAGCGTCCCGGAATAAAAGAAGGGATAAAAAGAGATATTGATATTCTAAGTTACCTGGCAAAACTGATCGAAAAACACTTGCCGGAGTACCGTGTTTATAATCCTTCCGGAATAGTCGAAGAATTTTCTTCAGCAATAAAACGCGAACTTGATTTTACTTATGAAATGTCACACGCGGATAAGATAAAAAGTTATTTTAAAGGCAACAGCCCGGTCCATATTCCAAAAGTCTATTTTGAGCATTCCGGAGAAAAGGTAATGATAATGGAGTATCTTGAAGGTGAGAAGATAACTTCTTTATCACAACCGGACTCCAAAGCAAAGCACCTGATAGCCGGAAGGCTTATTGATGCTTACTATGTGATGGTATTTAAAAAAGGGTTTTTTCACGCGGATCCCCATCCGGGGAATATTCTGGTAATGAAAAATAATACTATCGGATTACTTGATTTTGGGATGACCGGAAGGCTCAGCGCGGAAAATATAAAAAAGCTGGCCTATCTTGTGCTTTCTTTTATGGAAAAAGACCTGGAGATAGACGTCGCGGACTACCGCTTGCTGGGTATAGTTTCCGAAGAGGAAGACAATGCGGACTTTGAAATGGAAGCGATAGAAATGCTGGAACGTTACCGCCGGTTTCCGCTTGATAAGATCAACATGGGAAATGTTATTTATGAACTTTCAGAACTTGGCAGGCAGTATAATATTAAACTTAAGAAGGACTTTGTTCTGCTTGGCAAAGTTCTTTTTACCGTGGAGAGCGTTATCCGTGAACTGGACCCGGATTTCAATTTTGTCAAAGCGGCTGAACCTCATGCGCTTTTATTTATAAAAGAAAGTACCGAACCCGGGCAATTGCTGAAAGATGCAAAAAAAAATGCCTTTTCTCTTTTTAATTCTTTGAAAGGCCTGCCGCGGGACATCGGGGATATTTTTAAAAAAATTAAAAAAGGCGAACTTGAGATAGAATTTGTTCATGTCGGGTTGGAGCCGCTTTTTAATGAGCTTGACAGGGCTACTAACCGGCTCGCTTTTGCCTTTATCATTGGAGCTTTGATAGTGGGCTCTTCTATCATCACCTATACCGGGGTTGGGCCGAAGATCTTTGAGATACCGCTTTACGGTTTTGTAGGATATTTTGTGGCGGTGCTGCTTGGTTTTGCGCTGGCGATCTCCATACTCCGGTCGGGGAAATTATGAGCATAATCGGTATTGATTACGGCGAGAAGAGGATAGGTGTCGCCATAACCGATGAACTCACGGGTTCGGCACACCCGCTTAAGGTGGTGCCTGCTGTTTCCGGCTTGCGTGAGATAAACAAAATAATAACCGAATATGGAAATGTTGAAAAACTTGTTGTAGGGATGCCTTACAATCTTAAGGGCGAGGCGGCTTTTAAAGCTAAGCAGGTCCTTGTGTGGATAGAACTGCTTAAAAAAGAGGTGAAAATACCCGTCGTGACCTGGGATGAAAGATTTTCCACCTCGGAAGCCAAAGACATTCTGCTTAAAGCGGATGTTAGCAGAAAAAAACGTAAAAAGATCATTGATAAAATGGCCGCGTGTATCATATTGCAGAGCTTTGTTGATGCCGGAAAAGAAAAACACGCGAAAGAAGGTGCGGATTGAAATATAATAGAAGCCGCTCAATAAATGACCTGAAAAATATATCTTCATTTTTAAAGGCCGAGTATCTGATAATAGGTATTTTTATCACCCTTATCATCCTGCTTTTTCTACCTAACGGCCTGAGTAAAGAGACAAAATTCGTTATTATTCCGAAAGGAGCAGGGACCTCAGCAATTACCTCTATTTTAAAAAAGGAAAACATAATACGCTCAAAACTGGCATTCAGGATAATTGCCGGAATTCGCGGCGGTTCTCTTAAAGCCGGGGAATACGAACTTGCACGCTCGATGTTTCCCTGGACGGTTGTTTCCGTTTTGAAAAGCGGAAAGGCCGGTACCCACGCCGTAATGATCCCGGAAGGCTTCACTATAAGACAGATCGCCAAGCTTTTTTCAGCGAAAGGAATGGCCCGGGAGCAGAGGATACTGGAGCTTTGCTCGGACAGGGATTTTATTAATAAGACCGGGCTTGTAGTGCCCGGCCTTGAAGGTTATTTATTTCCAAGCACCTACTTTATAACCCGGGGAATGACCGAAGAAGAAATACTCCTCATGATGACCAGAAACTTTCTGGAGAATTGGAAAAAAAGCGGCTTTGAACAGGTAATTAAGCAAAAAAATAAAAACCTTAATGATATAATAAAATTGGCCTCCATGGTTGAGCGTGAAGCTGAGACGGATTTTGAGCGCCCGCTTATTGCCGGAGTGTTTGTTAACCGTTTGCAGAAAAATATGAAGCTGGAATCCTGCGCGACGGTGGTTTACGCTTACGGCCAGCAAGAAGTGCAAAAGAACCATCTTTACGGAAAAGACCTGTTAATTAATTCGCCTTTTAATACGTACCTGCACTACGGGCTTCCGCCCGGGCCTATCTGCAATCCCGGACTGGCCTCCATAAAAGCCGCTGTTTTTCCGACCGAGAGTAAGATGCTTTTTTTTGTGTTGAAAAATGACGGCAGCAGTTCTCATTATTTTTCGGCCACAAAATCCGAGCACGACCAGGCGGTAAAAACTTCCAAAGAACAGCAAAAACAGCAGGAAAAAGCTGTAAAACAAAAAAAGGAAAACAATTAGAAGTTCTGATGCTAAGCTAAGAGTACAGGGGGAAACCGGTGATCAGTATTGAAAATATTACCAAACAATATGGGAAGTTTACGGCCGTAGATCAGATAAATTTACATATAAAAAAAGGTGAGATCTTTGGTTTTCTGGGCCCTAATGGCGCGGGAAAAACGACCACCCTTAAAATGATGACAGGCTTGCTGAAGATAAATACCGGCAGGATCTCCATCGGCGGGTTTGATATCGCGAAAGCTCCTCTGGAAGTAAAGAAACTCATCGGCTATATTCCTGACAGGCCTTATATTTACGAAAAACTTTCCGGAAAGGAATTTCTGGATTTCATCGCGGGTATCTATCATATCTCTTACGAAAAAAAAGAAGCTAAGATAAAAAACCTGTTCCAGTTGTTTGAACTTGATAAATGGGCGGATGAACTGATAGAGAGTTACTCCCTCGGAATGAAACAAAAACTGGTTATGGCCGCGAATATACTGCATGACCCGGAGGTGTATATTGTAGACGAGCCAATGGTGGGACTGGATCCAAAAAGCGCGAGAATAGTTAAGGAAATATTTATTGACCTCGGGAAAGCCGGTAAAACGCTTTTTATTTCGACTCATTCTCTGGAAATTGTAGAAACTCTTTGTAACAGCATCGGGATCATCATGAACGGGAAAATTATAGCCAAGGGGACCCTGAAAGAAGTAAAAGAAATGGCAAAAACAGAGAAAACCGGATTGGAAGATATTTTTCTAAGCCTTACCGGAGCCCCTGACTTGAGTAATGTGCTGGCGCATATAAAATAAAAAACGTCCTTAAAGTCCATAAGGTTCGTAATGTCTATAAGGTCGAAGTACCAACTAAAAGTAGTTAAGTTTTAGGCCTTATAGATTTTATAGACCTTTGACCTTGGACCGGTTGAATGCAAGGAGAAGGCAATTATTATGAAAGATCTTATTATCATGCTGCGCATGTCCTGGGCGGGTTTCCTTAACGGGGCAAGCAAGAAGGAGAAGGGCTCGGCTGCAAAACGCCTTGTGCTTGGCGGGATAGCCCTTATATTCCTCGTAAGTATTTTCTCTATTTTTTATCATTTGCTTCATTATTTTAACACTATTCCCATGTTCGGTAATATACTCGTCTGGAAGCTTTTGGGAATGGTTTTTCTCTCCTTTATGTTCATGCTTTTGTTTTCAAACATAATAATCACCATTTCCACTTTTTATCTGTCAGATGATATGCCCCTGCTGCTTTCCGGGCCCCTGGAACTGCCTGCCATAATTATTTCCAGATTCATCCATACGATCATTAACAGTTCCTGGATGGTCCTTGCCATGGGAATACCTATTTTTGCGGCCTACACTTTTGCCTTAAAGGGCGGTATTTTTGCTTTTTTCTTTGCCATATTTATTCTTGTGCTTTTTTTGATAATTATCGCGTCCTTGAGTATCACTTTTGCCATTGGCTTGATAAGCATCTTCCCGGCCCGGCGCATGAGAGACCTGTTTATGCTGCTTTCTATATCGGTTATCAGTTTTATCGTGGTTATGTTCCGCATGCTGAAACCCGAAAGATTCACCAACCAGCATGAACTTGCCGGCTTTTCCGAGTTCATGAAAACTTTTGAAGCTCCGGATGCTCCGTATCTCCCGAGCGGCTGGGCCACAAACGCTATTACGGCCCTGTTTGAAAACAAGAACTTGGCAGTTTACGTTAATACGGGCTATCTGATCCTGGCGGCGGCCATTTTTGTTCTCTTCATGGTTTTTACGGGGAAAAAATTATTTATGAAAGGGTGGTGGAATACTTCTGAGAATCAATTGCAAAAATATAAAAAGAAAAAACTGGATGCCTATGATCTTAGAAGAATTTTTCCTTTTGTAAAGTCAAATATAATTGAAGTGGCGGTAAAGGACATAAAAAGTTTTGTCCGGGACTCTTCACAATGGCCGCAATTAATGATGCTTTTATCGGTAGTTATTATCTACCTGTTCAATGTTACGAATCTCCCGCTTGACCGGCTGCCGGCAAATATCTATGCCAAATACATAAATGATATTATCTTTTTCTTGAACATGGGTTTTGCCGGTTTTATAATTGCCGCGGTCGCCGCCAGGTTCGTCTTCTCTTCCATAAGCCTGGAAGGAAAAGCTTTCTGGGTCATCCGGACCAGCCCGCTGAGTATCAGAAAATTTATCTGGGAAAAATACTGGATGAGTTTTTTCCCCCTGCTCATTCTTTCAGAGATACTTATCGCGCTTTCTGTTTTTTTTCTCAGAATAGACGCTTTTATGGCCCTGGTATCCATGGGGACTGTTTTCTTTTTCTCACTGTGTATCGCCGCGCTGGGTATCGGCATAGGCGCGATATACCCTAAGTTTAAAGTGGACAGTTCCGCTGATATTGCCGCGAGTTACGGCGGAATTATCTATATGATCTTCTCCATGCTTTATATCGGGGTTTCGATAGTACTTATAGCGGTCCCCGTAAATGCTTATTATGCCGGCCGGGTAATGGGCGCCGTTCATTTTAATCAAACGTATATAATAAGCGCTATATGTGTCTTCTTTTTGATCCAGCTTGCAACTTTTGTGCTTCCGATGTATCTTGGCGAAAAGTCCCTGAATGAACTGGAGCTATGAGCTTACTGCCGGAAACCGCCGGCTAATAATTTAAAGGGCCCTTAAAAATATCTTTTAAAGCTGTGCTAGCGGAAGTAAAAAGGCTTGTTATTGATATAAATTTCCCGATATGATATAAGAATAACATCTGCATTTAGAAAATTCTTTCAAAAAGGCGGAGAATGAAAAAGATCGCGCTTGGAATAAATACGGGTTTTGCGGTAAACAGGTTCCCTGAACCTGAAATATGGGTTAAGATAGCCGGAAAGACCCTGGGTTTGAGGCATGTGCAGTTCACAGCTGACCTTCTAAATCCTTTTTTGCCAGAGGCGATTCTAAAAAGTGAGACCGGAAAAATAATAAAAAACCTGCGTGAATACAATGTCAGTATTGACTGCACCTTTACCGGGTCTTTTACCCGGGTCAATCATCTTATGCACCCGGATGCGAAGCTGCGGGAGCTATGGTTTGCCTGGTTTAAAAAGTTCCTTCTCCTTTCAAAAAATCTCGGGGCAAAAAGTGCGGGGAGCCATTTTGGCATACTTTCCGATACCGATGTTAGAAATAAAAAGAGATATGCTTACCTCGTAAAAGAGGCAATAAACTACTGGCAGGAACTTGCGTTGTACGGAAAAAAGATCGGGCTTAGTTTTCTTAACTTTGAACCGATGTCAATACCCAGGGAAATGGCCTATACTATCAAAGAAACAAAAGCCCTTCTGGAACGGACCAATAAGGGCATAGCCCTCCCGATGCTGCTCTGTCTTGATGTTGACCATGGCTTTGCTTCTTCAAAAGACCCGAGAGATAATGATCCTTATGCCTGGCTGGATGAATTTGCCGGAGTCTCGCCCATCATTCATATTAAGCAGAGCCTTTTTGATAAAGGCGGGCATTATCCTTTTACAAAAGAATACAATAAAAAGGGAAGGATCATACCCGAAAAGGTCGTCGATATTATCAATAAAAAAGGCTGCGACGAGACTTTGCTTATCCTTGAGATCTCGCATCGAGAGAGGTATCCCCAGGACCTGAAAGTTGTTGAGGATCTTGTTGAATCGGTAAAATTCTGGCGCAAAGCCGTAAAGGATTGAAAAGATGATGCAAGCCGCGGTCTTACATAAGGTTGGAGCTTTAAAATATGAAAAAATAGCCATACCCAGGATAGCGCACGGGGAAGCGTTAGTAAAAGTTAAAGCCTCCGGGATCTGTAATTCTGACGTTCCCCGCGTAAAAACCTCCGGGGCGTATTTGTATCCCATAGTGCTGGGGCATGAATTTTGCGGAGTCGTGGAAAAACGCGCTGCCGGAGAAAATCACGGAGACTTTCAGGCCGGCGCAAGGGTTGCCGTATTCCCTCTTGTTCCCTGCAGGAAATGTTCTTACTGCGAAATCGGCGAGTTCGCGCAATGCGATAATTACAGTTATCTTGGCTCCCGCACCAACGGCGGTTTTTCGGAGTATGTTAAAGTTCCGGTCTGGAATCTTCTGAAGCTACCGGATAATGTCAGTTTTGAAGAGGCCGCTCTTGCGGAACCTGTTTCCGTGGGCCTTCATGCCATACGCAGATACGGTGTGGATATCGGAGATAAAGTAGTTATTTACGGGGCAGGTACTATCGGCCTGGCTCTTGCTGCCTGGGCAAAACTCCATGGCGCGGGGAAGATCATTCTTGTCGATATCGCTAAAGAAAAACTGGATTATGCCAGAAAGCTTTATAATTTTGTCGAAATAATAAATTCAAAGGAAATAGAACCTGTTCAGGAATTAAAAAAACGCTCAAATAACCTGGGTTTTGATCTGGCTATTGAGAGTGCCGGTTCGGGCATTTCTTTTGAACAATGCATAAGAAGCGTCAGGAAATTCGGAAAAGTTGTTTTTATGGGCAATCTACAAACCGATGTGGTCCTGCCCCGGGCAACAGTTTCGTTGATCCTGAGGAACCAGCTATATATGACAGGTACCTGGAACTCCTCCTTTGCGGCCCTGCCCAAGAATGAATGGAAAATAACCCTGGATTTTATTTCCGGCGGCCAGCTGGATGTGAAAAAATTGATCTCACACAGGTTTAAATTGCAGGACTGCAATAAGGCCTTTGATATGATGCATGAAAAAAAGGAATTTTTCAATAAAGTAATGTTTACATTCCAATAAGTTTATAAGCGTTTATAAGGTTTGTAAAGTTTGTAAGGTTAAGAATCGTTGAAGTATATTGCTCCAATCAGTGGAATCCGAAAGTTTTGCAATCTGTGAAATCGTACTATGAGGAGGAGTTGTGAAAGCAGCAATTTTAGAAGCACTGGATAAAATAGCCCTAAAAGAAGTGGCGGTACCGGAAGTTGACCAGGAAAGCATTCTTGTCCGGGTAAAGGCCTGTTCGGTCTGCGGTTCAGATATAAGAATATTCCATCACGGCAATCCCCGGGTAAAACCTCCGGTAGTTATAGGACATGAAGTAGCAGGAGAAATAGTCAAGACGGGAAAAAACGTAAAAAATTTTAAAACCGGTGATAAAATAGCTTTAGGGGCAGATGTTCCCTGCGGTGAATGTGATTTTTGCAAGAACGGGCTGGGGAATAATTGCGCGGTTAATTATGCCATCGGTTATCAGTTCCCGGGCGGATTTTCGGAGTACATGCTGCTTAATGAAACCACCGTAAAATATGGCCCGGTCAATAAGATACCGGACGGCGTAAGTTTTGAAGAGGCCTCGCTGGCCGAACCTTTGGCCTGCTGTATAAATGCCACCGAGAGATCACCGGTAGAACTTGGTGATACCGTGCTTATTATAGGGGCGGGCCCGGCAGGTATCATGCTCCTGCAATTGGCAAAGATCCTGGGAGCCTCGAAAGTAATTATTTCGCAAAGATCAAAACACAGGCTGGAACAGGCAAAAAAATTCAACCCTGATGTGGCAATTGAAGGTACCGGGGAAATTCTTATACAGCAGGTCCTTAAAGCCACTAACGGAGCCGGCCCGGATGTTATATTTACCGCTTGTCCTTCAAATGAAGCCCAGCAGGATGCGGTAAGACTTGTCAAACAAAGAGGGAGGGTTAATTTTTTCGGCGGGTTGGCTAAAGGTAAAAGTGAAATAACGGTTGACAGCAATCTTATTCATTATAAAGAATGTAATATCAGCGGTTCTCACGGCTCGGTACCTAGACAGCATAAGCTGGCGCTGGAACTTATCGCGGCAAAAAAAATAAATGTTAAGGGCCTTATTTCTCACAGGTTTAAACTTGTTGAGATAGAAAAAGCATTCCAGGCGGCGGAGCAGCATAATGGAATGAAGGTGATAGTTGAATGTTGAAAAAAAATATAATTTCAGCGTCGCTGATGTGCGCAAATTTCTTAAATCTGGAAAAGGATGTAAGAGCCCTGGAAAAAGGGGGTGCCGACTGGCTGCATTTTGATATTATGGACGGTACCTTTGTCCCTAATTATACTCTTGGGCCGGACCTGATAAGAACCTTAAGGCCCGTAACAAAATTAACACTGGACGCGCATCTTATGATAGAAGAACCGATCCGGTACGTCCGTCAGTTTGCGGAAGCCGGCAGTGACGTAATAGTGGTACACCAGGAAGCGTGCAGGCATCTTCACCGGACGATTTTAGCGATCAAGGAATACGGTAAAAGGGTCGGAGTTTCCATAAATCCCGCAACAAATATCAAAGTTTTAAAAGATGTGCTCGGGGAAATAGATCTTATCCTTATTATGTGCGTTAATCCGGGTTTTGCCGGGCAGAAGTTCATACCACATTCTGTTGAAAAAGCAAAAGAATTGAGAGAAATGATAGCCAAATCCGGGTTGCAGGACAGGATAGAGCTTCAAGCCGACGGAAATATTAACTTTGATACCTCTGCCAGTCTAAATGAGGCCGGGGTTACCAATTTTGTGGCCGGTACCTCCTGTATCTTTAAAAAAGGAGAAGATATTTTCGAAAACACCGTAAAATTCAGAAAACATATTGATAGTTTCGCTGCAAAAAAGTAAAGCCCGCCGGGTCTAATAGAAATCTTTCTAAAACAGCAAAAATCCCCCTTTTTCTTGACTTTTTCAGCATAAATAAGTTATAATCATTACAATTCATTGAATAATTGCTAAAAATCATAATGTAACGTGTTTTTTTGTGTTTAAGCCAAAAATAACCCGGGCCTTTTGGTTCTAGTGATTAAAAGGAGAAACATGGAAACCAAAGTAAATATAGCGGAAGAAAAAGACTGTAAAAAAGTATTAAAAATAGAGGTTCCCGGTGACAGAGTTCTTGTTGAAATTGAAAACATGTATTCAAATCTGGAGAAGGCGGCGGAGATCCCGGGTTTTAGGACCGGCAAAGCACCCAGGTCTCTCATAGAGAAAAACTTTAAAGCGCGGGTAGAAAAAGATGTGCTGGAAAAACTCATCTCCAGTGCCTATCTTGAAGCAATTAAGCAGAAAAATTTAAAGCCGATTGATTATCCCCGTATCGAGGACGTCAAATTTGAACCTGGCAAGCCTATGGAGTTTACTGCTAATATCGAAGTCAGGCCGGAGCTAAAACTCGGCAAGTATACCGGTATTAAGGTAAAAAAAGAACCTGTAGAAGTGAAAAAGGAAGATATTGAAAAGTCCCTCAAGTATATGCAGGAACGCCAGGCTGATTTCAGTCCGGTGGAAGGCCGGGCTGTTAAGGAAGGCGATTTTGTTATGATAGATTTTCAGGGTTCAGCGGAAGGCGTGGCTCCGGAAAAACTAAAAGCCGAGAGCTATTTTTGTGAGATAGGAGCAAAAAAAATATTTCCAGAAGTCGAAGCTGCTCTTATTGGAGGGCAGGTTAACGATGTAAAAGATGTACCCGTTAAATATAAAGAAGACTTCCCTACCCGGGAACTTGCCGGTAAGACGGTGGTTTTTAAGGTTACAGTTAAATCCATAAAAGAAAAGAAATTACCGGTACTTGATGATGAATTTGCCCGGGACCTGGGCCAATTTAAGACGATAGTTGAAGTAAGAAAAAATATTGAAGACGGTTTAAAAAAAGAATTGGAGCAGAAAGAGAAAACCCGTGTTACCAACGCCATTATTGATGAGATCCTGAAAGAAATGAGCTTTCCCGTGCCGGAAACCCTGGTCGCGCATGAACTTGAGAACCTTATGCAGGATTTTGAAGGGCGGATGAATCAGCAAGGAGTGACTTACGAGATCCTGGGCAAGAAAAAAGAGGATATTAAGAAAGAATACGCTGATATTGCTGCAAAACGCGTAAAAGTTTACCTCGTGCTGGATGAGGTGGCAAAAGCGGAAAAGATAGATGTAACCGAAGAAGAGGTTGACAACGAGATTAAAGCTTTTCTTCTACGCATGGAAAATCAGGGTGAAAACTATAAGGATTACCTTGATTCGGAAAAAGGGCGGGAGAATGTTAGAAGCCAGATGATCCAGGATAAGATACTTGATTTCCTGTATGCCAAAGCAGAACTAAGCTAGAGGGGCAGAAGAGCAGCAAAAGATATAATATGAGGCGGGAACTTACCGCCAACATTAGATTGTCAATCGTAAATTGTCAATCGTAAATCGTCAATCGTAAATCGTCAATTGTAAATTGTTTTTAGGAGGCTTTTATGCTGGTACCAATGGTGGTTGAACAGACAAACCGCGGTGAAAGGGCCTATGATATTTACTCGCGGCTTTTAAAAGAAAGGATAGTTTTTTTAGGTTCTGCCGTTGATGATTACGTGGCAAATCTGATAATTGCGCAGCTGCTATTCCTTGACGGTGAGGATGCGGAAAAAGACATTTCCATGTATATAAACAGCCCGGGTGGAGTTATTACCGCCGGGATGGCTATCTATGACACCATGCAATATATAAAATCCCCCATTTCTACCATTTGTGTAGGACAGGCCGCCAGTATGGCTGCGGTTCTCCTGGCTGCGGGCAGAAAAGGAAAAAGGTTTTCGCTTCCGAATTCAAGGATACTCATACATCAGCCGCTAGGCGGGACCCAGGGGCAGGCTTCTGATATAGACATTCAGGCCAAAGAAATACTTAGAATGAGAGAGAACCTTAATAATGTGCTGGTTAAACATACCGGGCAAAGTCTGGAACGTATCGTAAAAGATACAGATAGAGATTATTTTATGAGCGCTCAGGAAGCCAAAGACTACGGAATTGTCGACGAGCTCATAGCGAACAGGAGATAAATTAATGTCTGAAAAAGACAATAAAGCCGGCACGCCCGTCAGGTGTTCTTTTTGCGGTAAGACGCAGGATCTCGTAAAAAAACTTGTGTCTTCCGGCGCTCCCTCTGTTTTTATCTGCAATGAATGTGTAACTTTATGCCACAATATAATGACCGAAGAAGAAGCCCGGGGACTGCCCCCGGAGCCGTTAAAGAAAAAAGAACTTCCCAAGCCGGTAGAACTAAAAAAAATGCTCGATGAATATGTTATCGGCCAGGAAAAGGCAAAGAAAATACTTTCGGTGGGAGTATATAATCACTACAAGAGGGTTTATAACCCGTCTCACGATGTTGAGCTTTCCAAATCAAACGTCTTGCTTATCGGGCCCACAGGCACAGGCAAAACCCTCCTGGCTCAGACTCTCGCGCGCATCCTCAATGTGCCTTTTGCCATTTCCGATGCGACCAGCCTTACCGAAGCAGGGTATGTGGGGGAAGATGTTGAAAATGTTATCCTCCGTCTTCTGCAGAACGCAAATTTTAACATAGAAAAAGCCCAGAAGGGAATAATATATATTGATGAAATAGATAAAATTTCAAGAAAATCTGAAAATGCGTCAATTACCAGGGATGTTTCCGGTGAAGGTGTCCAGCAGGGCCTGCTTAAAATACTTGAAGGCACCATTGCCAGTGTTCCTCCCCAGGGCGGGAGAAAGCACCCGCATCAGGAATTCATTAAAATAGACACAACAAATATCCTCTTTATTTGCGGGGGCGCTTTTGTCGGCCTGGACCGCATAGTTGAAAAGCGTGTTGCGGCAAAACGCTACGGGTTCGGCTCGGAAGCAAAGGCGGGAAAGAATGTTGAAAATGTCCTGCAGTATCTTCAGCCTGATGATCTATTAAAATACGGTTTTATTCCGGAATTTGTGGGGCGTCTGCCTATTGTCGCGACGCTTGAAGATCTTACGGTCGAAGATCTAAAATGTATACTGACCGAGCCCAAAAACGCGCTCCTTAAACAATATAAGAAATTTTTCCAAATGGAGAAGGTCAAACTGCTCTTTACTGAGGGAGCCATTGATGCTATTGCCGCTGAATCCCTGAAAAGAAAAACAGGTGCCAGAGGGCTCCGTGCTATCATTGAAGAAATTATGCTGGATATCATGTATGAAATACCAAGCAAAACCGGAATTAAAGAATGCGTCATAGATAAAGACGTTATCCTGAATAAGAAAAAACCGGAATTGATCTATGACGGCAAAGAAAAAGAAGCAAAGTCGGCATAATTAAAATACGGTCTATAAAGTCCAAGGTCTAAAAGGTCTGTAAAGTCAAGGAAGTTCTCCTTTAAGACCTTATGAACTTTATAGACTTTAAAGACCATCTTCTTTTAAGGAGGAATATATTCTATGAAAAAAAAGTATATTATGTCGCCCGGACCCGTGGAAGTACCGCCTTCGGTCCTTTCTGTCGGGGGCCTGCCCATGATCCATCACCGGACTCCGGAATTTCGAAAGGCTCTCGCAGAAGTCCTTGAAGGCCTCAAATATGTGTTTCAGACAAAAAATGATATTTTAATATTTCCTGCAGCCGGCACCGGAGGAATGGAATCTGCCGTAATAAATATGGTTTCCCCGGGTGATAAAGTACTGGTTGCCGCTTGCGGCCAATTTGGCGAGCGCTGGGCTAAAATAGCCGAAACCTTCGGGGTCAGTGTTGTAAAGGTCTTTGCGGAATGGGGCGATGAAGTTGACTGCGCGAAAGTGGAAGCCGAGTTAAAAAAAGACCCCGGAATTAAAGCGGTATTTACTACTTTAAGTGAAACCTCCACAGGCATAGAGAATAACATTAAAAAGCTGGGGGAAATAACCGGCAAGACCAAGGCGGTCTTTATCGTAGACGCTGTTTCCGGTATGGGTGCGGTGGAATTCAGGACCGATGAATGGAATGTTGATGTCGCAGTGGTTGGAGCTCAAAAAGGCCTGATGATCCCTCCCGGTATAGCCATGGTCACGCTTTCGGAAAAAGCCAAGAAGGCAATGACTGAAAGCAAAATACCGAAATACTATTTTAGCTATGAGCAGGCCTTGAAAGCGTTGTCCAAAGATAAACTTCCTGATACGCCCTATACTTCTTCCGTCTCATTAATTTTACAACTCAGGGAATCCATCCGCCTGATCAAAGAAGAAGGCCTGGAAAATGTCTGGAAAAGGCACGCAAGGATCGCTTCGGCTGTAAGGATGGGTGTTAAGGCACTGGGGTTGAAGCCTTTTGCCGGGGGCAAGCCCTCAAACGCGGTTACTTCTGTCTGGGCGCCTGAAGGGATTGACGGAGACGCTGTCAATAAAAAAATTAGGGATGATTACGGTATTACTATGGCGGGCGGACAGGGCAAAATGAAAGGCAAGATGTTCCGCATCGGGCACCTTGGCTACGTCGACATGTTTGATGCCGTGATAGCTCTTGCGGCTGTTGAAATGGCTTTGACCGAACTCGGAGTCAAAATTACTCTGGGAGCCGGAGTTAAAGCGGTAGAAGAAGAGCTGCTGAAAAAGTAAATGTCCTTCAGGGAGAAAATTATTATGCTGAAAAGATTCTTAAAACTGGGAGCGGTTTTTCTTGTTGTAGTTCTTACTTCAACTGCGGTGTCGGCGGTTGAGGTGAAGATCGGCAGCAATAAAGAGATACTTGTTGACGGTAAACCCTATTTTCCGATAATGACCTGGTGTAACCCGAGTAGTTTGATGGACTTTAATATTGGTTTGGGAATAAATACTTTTGTCGGTCAGGGAGGACAGTCCGAGGCGCCAAAAGATTATCTTGATGCCTGTAAAGCCAGAAATGTCCTCGGCGCGATCACCTTAGAAGGTTCAACCGATAAAATAGAAGAAAATGTTAAGAGTTTAAAAGACCATCCTGCACTGCTTTTCTGGTGGCTGCCGGATGAACCAGATATTCATGGCAAGGCCAGCGACGGCACCTCGAAAGCTCCGCGGCTTTCTACGGATGAAATAAAAGCCATGTACGAAGCAATAAAAAAGAATGATAGCCTGCATCCCGTGCCTTTGAATTTTGGGAGTGAACAGGCTGCGGGAGGGGGCCCGATAAGGTCTAAATATTATCCCGAGTATTCCAAGTATGCCGATAGTATCGGCTTTGATATATATCCCTGCAATATAGGGCAGCCGGATAAATTATATCTGTATGCCAAAGGCCTGGGAATACTTAACAAGTATGACAAAGGACTGAAACCTCATTTTGTCTGGGTTGACTGTTCTTTTTTTGGAGCTGAAGGCGGAGTGGAACCGAAAGCAGGTGCCAGAGCGCCAAATGCGGCGGAGCTTAAGAGCCAGGTCTGGATGTGCATTGTTAATGGCGCGCAAATGATCGGCTATTTCGGGCACAGCTGGAGCCCTTTCTATAACTGGGCCCGTATTCCAAAAGATCTGCAGGAAGAAATGAAGAAGATAAATAAAAATATTACCGAGCTTTCCGCGATAATATTGGCGAAGGATTCAGAAAAAAAGGTTATCGTTGAAGATGCGGAGAAGACCCAGATAGACATCCTGGTCAAAGAAGCTGAAGGAAAACTTTACGTTTTCACCTCCAATAGAAAAAGTGGTGAAGGTAAAGTCAAGTTTGCTGTTCCTGTTGTCAAGGGCAGCGCGGAAGTTTATGACGAGGGGAGAAAAATAGAAATTACCGGCGGGAAATTTGAAGACAGTTTCAAGTCTTTTGAACCGCATATCTACGTGATCCGGTGATTTAAGGCTAAAAAATTTAAGAGAGGTAAAGTCTATGTATAAGATCCTGGTAGCAGATCCGATAGCCGATGAAGGAATTGAGCTTCTTAAAAAACAAAAAGATGCTCAGGTAGATGTTAAGTTAAAGATGAAACCTGAGGAACTGATCTCTGTAATTGGTGAATATGAAGCTCTGGTAATAAGGTCTGAAACTAAAGCAACAGCTTCCGTGATAGAAGCCGCAAAAAAGTTGAAGGTCATAGGACGCGCCGGTGTCGGAGTTGATAATGTTGATGTTCCGGCCGCCTCAAAAAAGGGTATTATTGTAATGAATACTCCGGATGGCAACACTATCTCTACCGCGGAACATACACTTGCCATGATAATGGCGCTTTCCAGAAATATTCCCGCGGCTGATGCCTCCATGAAACAGAAAAAATGGGATAGAAAGAAATTTACCGGAGTTGAACTCTATGGCAAAACACTCGGAATTATCGGATTAGGCCGTGTCGGCCGGGAAGTCGCGCTTCGTGCCAAGAGTTTTCATATGGAGATCATGGCCTTTGATCCCTATCTTACCGAAGAGACCGCGGTTAAACTCGGATTTAAGAAATGTACGGTTGAAGATATTGTAAAAGCAGCGGACTATATTACCGTTCATACCCCCTTAACAAAAGAAACGCGGGGCATAATAGGTGAAAAAGAGATCGCCTGCATGAAAGAGGGTGTGCGCCTGATAAATTGCGCGCGCGGGGGTATTATTGATGAAAACGCGCTCGCGGCCGGCTTGAAGAGCGGGAAAATAGCCGGAGCCGCCATAGATGTCTATGAAAAAGAACCGCCGGAGAATTATATTTACAGTGAAATTCCCAACACCGTACTGACTCCGCACCTGGGCGCTTCAACGGAAGAGGCACAGGTCTCGGTCGCTATTGCAATTGCAAATCAGGTCATGGAGGCCCTGCGGGGCGGAACTATCAGGAACGCGGTCAACGCGCCGGCTGTTCCGGCGGAAATCCTGGCTCAGATGAAACCTTATATAATTCTCGGGGAGACGCTGGGCAGGACTCTCGTACAGATCATCCGGGGCGCCGTCAAATCCATTGAAATACAATATACCGGGCAGGTCTGTGATTATAATACTGCTTACCTGACACTTTCTATAGTAAGGGGGGTGCTGACGCCCATAGTAAAAGAGCCGGTAAATATGGTCAATGCCCCGCTTATCTTAAAAGAAAAGAATATTGTAGTTAACGAATCCAGATCTAACGTTGTAAAAGAGTATAGCAGTTTTGTCAAAGTGGAGATCGTGACGGATAAAGAACATAACTCAATAGGCGGTACTGTTTTTGGAAAAGATAATATCAGGATTTCGAGATTATCAGGTTTTGATATAGACCTCGAACCCGCGGCGTATATGCTTGTTATCGTAAATAAAGACGTTCCCGGTATGGTGGGAAAAATAGGTACCTGCCTTGGCAGGGAAAATATTAATATTGCAAGTTTGCAGATGGGGAGAAAATTAATAGGCACTGAAGCGACTACCTTATTGACCCTGGATAACCCTATTGACGAAAGAGTTATAACGGAACTTGGCAAGATAGAAAATATCCGCAGCGTGAAATTTGTCAAGAACGATGTAACTTAGAAAAGGTTTCGTTATTGCAATTCAAGCTGTTCAGGTTCCCTAAGGTTTACAAAAACCTGCGGAAGTGGTAAGATAATAAGGATCTATTATGTCAGTTGTTTTAGCGAAAGATTTATTAAATAAAATCTCCGCCTTTAGGCGGTTAAAACTGGAAGGGGGTTAACATGATAGAAATAAGGCTTCACGGAAGGGGCGGGCAGGGTGTGGTTACAGCCGCTGAACTTCTGGCAACTGCTGCTTTCTCTGATGGTAAGCATACGCAGGCGTTTCCCACGTTCGGTTCGGAAAGGATGGGCGCGCCGGTAGCTTCCTTTGTCAGAATAAGCGATAACCCTATCAGGGTTAGATCACAGATATATGAACCACAGCATGTAATTGTTCAGGATCCAACGATAATCGGGACCGTGGATGTTTTCTCGGGGCTTAAGGACGGAGGTGTCGTTCTGGTAAATACAGCCAAACCTGCTTCTGAACTTAAGATCAAGGCTAAAGCTAATATTGTAACAATAGACGCCACAAAACTGGCGATAGAGATCCTGGGCCGGCCTATTCCGAATACAATAATGGTGGGCGCGTTCTGCGGAATTACCGGAATAGTTTCCATGACCGGTATAGAAAAAGCTATCAGGCATAAGTTTGAAGGCAAGGGTGATATTGTAGAAAAGAATATTAAAGCGGCTGAGAAAGCTTATAACATGCTTAAAAAATAGCCGGATTTTATGTTAAAGAAAAAAAGGAGATCATTATGGCCTCGATAAGAGCGAAAAATATTTTGATCGGAAAGCCGGGGACCAGTCTTGCCAACAAGACAGGCGGCTGGAGGGTTTTCTACCCTGTTGTGGATAAAGCAAAATGTGTTGCCTGCGGAATGTGTGTAATGTCCTGTCCGGAAGGCTGCATGACAACTTCAAAGGAAACGAAGACGCTGATAGATCTTGACTATTGTAAAGGCTGCGGCGTTTGTGCCAAGGTTTGTCCTAAAACCGCCATCAGTATGCTGAAGGAGGAGAAATAAATGAAAAAAGTCACGGAAGGTTTAAAAGCGATAGCAGAAACGGTCGCGCTTTGCAGGCCGGAAGTTATCTCTGCCTACCCTATAACTCCTCAAACGCATATTGTAGAGGAGCTTTCGGTAATTGTTGCCAATGGCAAATTAAAATGCGAATTTATCAACGTGGAGTCCGAGTTTGCTGCGGCTTCCGTAGTTCTGGGAGCTTCGGTTGCCGGTGTCAGGGCTTATTCAGCAACCTCTTCTCAGGGCTTACTTTTAATGGCCGAAGTACTTTTTAATATGGCCGGGATGAGACTTCCTGTGGTTATTACCGATGCCAATAGGGCGGTATCTGCCCCGATAAATATATGGAATGACTGGCAGGATACTCTTGCCATACGGGATGCCGGGCTTATCCATCTTTTTGCAGAGGATAACCAGGAAGCCTGTGACATGCACCTTCAGGCCTTCAAGATCGCTGAGGATCATGAAGTAATGCTGCCGGTTATGGTCAATTTAGACGGTTTTATTTTAACCCACGCGTTTGATCCTATTGAATTTCCGGAGCAGGCGCTTGTTGATAAGTATCTTCCGAAGTATGTGCCGATGGAAAAACTTGATGTAAAAAATCCGCTTTCTTTTGGTTTGATGGGCGGGCCGGACAGGTATTTGGAGACGAGATACGCTATGGCAGAAACCATGAAAACCTGCCCCGCGGTGATAAGAAAAGCGGCACAGGATTTTAACAAGATGTTCGGCCGCAATTACGGCGAACTAATCGAAGAGTACAAAATGGAGGATGCGGAGATCGTTCTGGTTTCCATGGGTTCTATTATCTCCTCTATGAAAGATGTTGCTGATGACCTTAGAGCCGCGGGCAAGAAAGTAGGGGTCTTGAAGATCCGCTGTTACCGGCCGTTCCCGGTTCAGGATGTGATCAAATCACTCTGCGGCAAAAAGAAGGCAATAATTCTTGAAAAAGCGCTTTCGATAGGCGGAGTCGGGATCCTTACGGCGGATATTAAAGCCGCCCTTTATGGCCAGAAAAACGTACCGGAGATATCCGATTTTATTCTGGGTCTGGGCGGGAGAGATATCAGGATCTCTGATATTAAGGCCATTGTTGCGCTGGCAGAAAAAGCTAATCTTAAAGGCGAGTTCTACGGGCTTGACCCGAAACTTGTAGAGGAGATGGATAAATGAGCACAGTAAAAGTATTTAACGCAGGACATACCGCTTGCTCGGGTTGCGGCCTTTCACTCGCTGCCAGGCTTGTTATGGAAGCTGCCGGGCCGAATGTTATTGTCAGTAATTCAACGGGTTGCCTGGAGGTATTTACTACCAGATCCCCGCAAACGGCCTGGGGTGTTCCCTGGGTGCATTCTTTATTTGAAAATTCCGGCGCACTTGCCACCGGAATTGTTGCTGCATTAAAAATGCAGGGGAAAGAGAATGAGGCCCGGGTAATGGCTTTTGGCGGAGACGGTTCGACCGCGGATATAGGTTTTGGAATTATCTCGGGGATGTGGGAAAGAGGGGATGATGTTCTTTATGTTTGTTTTGATAATGAAGCATATATGAATACAGGTATTCAACGTTCCGGTCTTACTCCTTTTCTGGGAGCTACTTCAACTTCTCCTGCCGGAAGCGTAACAGGCGGAAATCAGAAGCAAAAGAAGAATATTCCTATGATCGCCGCAGCTCATGGCGTTAAGTATGTCGCGACGGCCTGCGTGGGTTATCAAAGAGATCTGCAGAATAAGATAAAAAAAGCGCTGGCTATAAAGGGCCCGAAGTATGTGCAGATTCTTGCAACCTGCCCGCTCGGCTGGGGTAATGACTCCTCCCTTACAATTCAGATGGGAAAACTTGCTGTTGAAACAGGCTTGTTCCCGCTGTTTGAAGTGGAAGAAGGTAAAATTACGAATGTTATGAATGTAGCCAAACCAAAACCTGTGGAAGAGTACTTGAAGCTCCAGACCAGGTTCAGGCATATCGTTAAAAATCCCGAAGAAGTCGCGAAAGTTCAAGCGATAGCGGATGCAAACTTTAAACGCTATACCAAAGATAAGGTGCTGTTCTAAGAGGTAGATCTTACCGGCGCCCCGGTGTGTTAAATCGCACCGGGGCGTTTTCTTAACTGCTTTTAATAGGAGTTTTATGTCTCACGAGCATTCATCTGCTGAGTTCCATAATGAAGCCGGTGAACATCACGATCATCACGGGCATGTTCACTTGAATACAAGTACCGGAAACAGCCTGCTGATAGCCGCGGCGATAACTTTTTTCATAATGCTTGCCGAGTTTGTGGCCGGTTATATTACCAATTCCCTGGCACTCATTTCTGATGCCGGGCATATGCTTGTTGATGTGCTTTCTCTTGTCTTAAGTTTGGTTGCCTATAATTACGCCAAAAGGCCCGCTACGGAAAAAAATACTTTTGGTTTTTACCGGCTAGAAATTCTAACGGCACTTCTAAATGGGATCTCACTCGGAGTTCTCTCCGCCTTCATAATATACGAGGCCTGGCAGAGATTCTTTATTACTCCTGAAATTAAATCAGTACCGATGATCATTGTGGCAATTATCGGACTTGCTGCCAATGTTTTGTCGGGTTTTGTCCTCATAAAGCATTCAAAAAAGAATATTAATATTAAAGGAGCGTATCTGCATATTATTGGTGATGCGCTTTCCTCCGTAGGGGTAATAATAGCCGGAATAGCAATATATTTTTTTAATTGGTCTTTTGCCGATCCTGTAATTTCCGTGATCATTGCTTTAATGATCCTAAAGGGCTCCTGGAGCCTTATTAAAGAATCTGTATCTGTTTTACTTGAATCTGTGCCGTATGGTTATGATATAAAAGAGATCGCGGAACAAATTAAAGTTACGTCAAAAGCCAAAGAAGTACATCACATTCATATCTGGACAATAAGCTCCGAACTGCACGCGCTTTCGTGTCATATTAAAGTTCCTGATATGAAAATTACTGAATCTGAAGAACTTGTTCTTGAGGTGCAGGAAATGCTAAAGGTTAAGTATAATATTAAGCATGTGACTATTCAGTTTGAATGTCAGGAATGCGCCGAACCGGCCGACAAATACAAATTTTAAACCGAAGCAAGCATTTCTGCTAAAAATATTTTTACAGAATTCAAAGAAAAAAACTATTAAAAAAACGATATAAATTGAATACCAGCAAAAACCATTGTATTTTAAGTGATATTATGCGTTAATTAGCATTTCAAGGTAGGATAATCCTTAAGATCTCCTTATTGGAATCTATTTAAAAAAAAGTAAAATACTATTGACAAACTTACACTTTTGGTATATAATTAAAGTAGTGATTGAGAAGATTTTCTAAGTCCTTATGGGACAAGGAGATAAATGGCCGCCAGCATAGTGTTTGTTTTTGGCCTTCTAATAGGAAGTTTTCTTAACGTTTGTATTTATAGGATCCCGAAAAATATTTCAATTGTTTTCCCAAATTCCCATTGCCCCAAATGCAAAAAGGAAATTAAATGGTATGATAATATTCCTGTATTATCATATTTGCTGCTTCTTGGCAAATGCCGAAATTGTAAAACAAAAATTTCTCCCAGGTACTTGATAGTTGAATTAATTACTGCTATATTATTTGTGTCAGGTTTTTATAGATTCGGGCTTTCACGGGAATTTATTTCTATCTTGGTTTTTATTTCTGTTATTACAATATTTTCGTTTCTTATTGTAATTGCTTTGATAGATCTTAAGACACAATATATTTATGATGTCACCGTAATACCTCTTGCCATATTCGGGATATGTGTTAGTGTGCTTATTCCCGGGCGGGGCCCGCTTCTTGCTCTTGCCGGCTACCTGGCCGGAGGGGCGGTGTTTCTTTTGATAGCTATTTTTAGTCTTGCAGTTTATAAACAGGAAGGCATGGGCATGGGTGATGTAAAATTAGCCGCGGCGACAGGAACTTTTCTCGGGTTACAGGGGGTTTTAATAATGAGCCTGCTTTCGGTTATTCTCGGCTCAATAATTTCCTCCTACCTGCTCTTATCCGGCAGAAAACACAGAATGGACCCCATACCTTTCGGGCCTTTCATAGTTCTTGGAACGTTCATTGTTATGCTTGCCGGGGATAAAATAATTCTGGCAGGATATTATTTTCAGAATTTCATAATTAAAAATTAAAGGAAAAAATGGCGCATGTGATAGGATTGGACATAGGTAATTACTCGGCGAAGGCGGTCTTGCTTAAAGAGCGTGCGGGGAAGTATATTCTGGTAAATTTTGCAGTGTCCGACCTTGCAGAAGAGCCTATTGAGACCCTTGAACCGGCGCAGAGAAACTCGATCATTCAAGGAGTAATAAAGCAGCTTGTTGTTTCGGCGGGGCTTAAATCAAAAGATGTGGCTATTTCTCTTTCAGGAGACCAGATAATAGTCCGTTATATCAAGCTCCCATATATGACCAAAGAGGAATTAAAGGGCGTAATAAGGTTTGAAGCGGAGCAATATATTCCATTTTCTATGGAACAGGTGGTCTTGGATTTTTGTATTCTTGGAGAGATTTCCGAAGAAGGCCAGAAAAAAATTGAGGTATTACTGGTTGCAATTAAAGAAGAGATCGTTAATCAATATATCCAGTTATTGCAGGGCGCGGGTTTAAATATAGGGCTTATTGATACGGACAGCATGGCGCTGCATAACGCTTTGGAGTGCAATTATGACAGAAAGGAAGGTGAAACTTCTGCAATAATCAATATTGGCGGAAAGTTTACCAATCTTAATATCGTCGAAGACGGGATAACCCGGTTTTCAAGAGATATTCCTATCGGGGGAATAAATTTAACCAGGGATATTTCCAAGGAGTTTAATCTTGGTTTTGCAGAGGCTGAAAAGCTTAAACTTGAGCAGGGCAGCATAATAATTGAATCAGAAAATGTGGTTTTAACAAGAATTCCCAGCAAGGAAGATAAAAGCGTCCGGATATATAGTTCTATTTCTACTACTATGGGTAAATTGGTTATGGAGATCCGTAGGGCCTTTGATTTTTACGAATCTTCCGGAAAGAAAAAGTCTATTACAAAAGCATATATGTGCGGTGGTACCGCAAAATTACAGAATATTGAAAAGTTTATTTCTGAAAGATTGAATCTGCCGGTTGAGATTTTAAATCCTTTCAACAAAATTGAAATAGAAAATCTGGCGGATTTTGACGAAAAAGTAAAACAATTTGGAGTTGTCCTGCCGGTTGCGGTAGGATTGGCTCTTAGAAATATCAAGTAGACCAAGAATTATAGAGGGAAAATGCTGATAGAGATAAATTTACTTCCGGAAAGTTACTACAAAGCGAAGCGCCTAAAACGGATAATAGCCTTTGCGGTAATCGGGGTTATTGTCGTGGTTGCGGTTATGGTCGGTCTTTATGCTGTTGTGCTTACCGAGCTTACAACCTTAAACAATGAGATAAAAGTGGTTGAAACCAGACAGCAAGAGTTTATTAAGACTCTCAATGAAATAGATAACATAAAAAAAACAAAAGCCCAGGTGGATGAGTATTTAGGCGTAATAACCGATCTAAAAGACCGGCAGGTCCTTTGGCCTCTTATTCTGGACAATTTCAATAAAACCGTCCCGGCAAATGTCTGGTTAAATGCTCTTAATAACAAATCTGATGCCGGAGGTTTCAAAACATTCACGGTCACAGGAGTGGGGCTTTTTAAAGAATCTGTGGCTGATTTCGTTTCCAATCTGAATGAACCGACAGGTTTTTTTAAGAATGCTTTTCTTGTGAGCATGTCCGAGGCCGCCATAAACGGCAGGATGTCCTATACTTTCACTATATCTTTCCAGACCATAGAGGAAGCCAAAATAAAGCCTCCCCGGCAGATGAGTATCGGCGATGTTGGCTCCACCGGTACTTATGGGAATAATTACATAAATATAGAGTATGGTTGCAGCATCTCTGCTCCTGACGGTTGGAAGATCAATGATAAAGGCCTGACTTCAAATGTCCTGCTATTGATGATAAAGGAAAAGAGGGATATTAAAGCAAAATTTACTCCCATTGTTACGCTGTCAGTAGAAAAATTGCCCGGAGATAAAATGACTCCGAAGCAAGTTCAGATCTTAAATCAGAAAAAATACTCCGGTTGGCCCGGTTATCAAAAGATCAGCGAAAAGGAATTCACTATAAACGGAGAAAAAGTCTACGATCTTGAATTCAGCTGGTTAACTAAAACAAAAAATGAGAAAAATAAGAACTTGACGCTCAGGCAGCGGCAGATATTCTACGTTACCGGCAGCAAAGTATTCGTGATCACATGCAGCGATGTCGACGAATCCTTTAATGAAAACAGGGATGAATTTGGCATTATCTTCAATAGTTTCAGAGTAAAAGAAGCGGCAAAGTAGAGGGGGCAAAAGAGTGTCTAAAGAACAGATACAAAAATATGTTCTAATAGCGGTTGTTGCCGGTGCTGCTTTATATGGCTATATTTTTGAGTTGTATATGCCTGCTACAAAAAAGCTGGGGGACCTTAAAGTTACCCTGGAAAAGAAAAAAGCGGATTTGAAAGAAGCAGAAGCCCGGGCTAAAGAATTTGATAAGTTAAAAAAAGACGCGCGGAAAGCGGAACTTGATCTTCTGTTTACTATCAGGCGGTTACCTAACCTGGAAAATCAACCGGAATACATAAAAGAGATAAGCCGGGCCGCTGCTGAATACAATGTAACCATTCAATCATTTACTCCGTTAAAGGCCGTTCCGGGAAAAAGTTTTTATAACGAAGTTCCTATTAATATTAGTATGGTCGGTAATTATCATGATCTTGGAAAGTTTATTAATAAATTAGGCTATTCTATAAGGTTAATTAACTGCTACGATGTTCAGTTTTCTTCCACCGGAACCGCCGGGTCCACTAATGCTTCAAAAGGTTCTGTTAATCTCCTGGTAAATATGAGAGCCTATGTTTCTACGCAGGTGGTTGCCATTCAGGGGCATTACTCTAAAGAGGATGACCTTGAGGAGAGAGCTATTTACCCCTTATATCGCTACTTTGGGGCTAAACGGGATCCGTTTATTTCAATAAATATCAACAACTCCAAGATAGTAGCAGAAAATATCAATATATCAACTTTAAAACTTACCGGAGTTATGGCTTTGGGCAAGACCGCGATATTTGTTTTTGAGGACGATCTAAAGAATGCATATTTACTGATAGAAAGAAAATTATATACCAAAGATAATCAATTGATAAAAGGTATTGAAGGCAGAGTAAGTGAAAATAGGGTTAAACTTGCGTATATAAACAATGTAGAAACAGGGCCTAAAGAGGTTTCTTTTGAAATACCAAAGTAATTTAGTAGCGGAAGCTACAATTAAAGGAGCTAATAGATGAAAAAAATTGCGGTTCTTCTTACCGTCATGTTATGCGCGTTTTCCTTCGCTCAGGCAACAAAGCCCATAAATGCAGTGATCGGCGATTTAGCTATAGATGCCTCGGCTGACGCGGCCATACTCACGATCCCCTTAAAGGAAGGTAATGAGCTGGTCAAGGATCCCAAGATAACAGTAGAAAAAAATCAGGTTACAATTGATTTGCTGCCGGCTGTAACTGCAGGCAATGCTGCGGAAAAAAAGGTAACTAAGTCAATAGTTACCTCATATAGTATCTCTCAATATCAGGCGGCTCCTCAAAAAATAACAAGAATAATTATTAAAACTTCCGAAAAGTGCGATTTCTTTAAAGAGATTCATGCTACTAAAATTGTGATCGCTTTAACCAGGGCCAAAAAAGTTGAAGTTCAAAATAAACCAAAACCGGTGTCACTTCAGGAATCAACCAAGAAAATAGGTGAAATGGTGGCCTCTTCCGAAGAGCTTGATAAGACAGATCAGTTTGCACTTCAAAAAGGAACAATGAGAAAAGGGGACCTTGATCAGATAGTTCCTTATGTCTCCCTTACTAACGCCGACTTAACAACATTCTTAAATACCATTTTGGCTGAAGCAGGGTTTAATCTTGTTACCAGCAGAAGTGTTGCCGGTACAATACCCTCTATTCAATTGAAAAGCGTAAGCCTGAGAAAGATACTTGATCTTGTTTTGAAACAGAATGGATTTTCTTATAAAGCTGACGGCAATATACTGAGAGTCGCGACTCCTGCAGAACTAAAAGCAGAGGAAGAAAGTGCGTTAGTAGAGACACGGTATTTCTCCATAAGATTTGCAAAAGCAGCAGATCTACAAACTTCAATTTCTCCGTTTTTATCCGGAAACGGTAAGATCCAGTCTGATCCCAGGACAAATACTATTATTATTACTGACATTACAAGTAAGATGGACACTTTTGCCACGCTTATTTCCAGCCTCGATACAAAGACACCGCAGGTTAACATAGAAGCCAAGCTTATTGATTTAAAGGTTGATGTTGAAGATAAGCTTGGAATAAGATGGGATGTTGAGACCGGAAGCACTACCGGACAGGGCAGCGGGTTAATGACAGATATTTATCCGGGAACGGCTAATACAACACAGACAAAAATGAGCGTTTCTCCTCCGGATACAAGTAATGCGAAAGCCGGACAGTTCCAGTTTGGTATTGCAGGTGCTACTTCATTCTGGGTTTCACTTGATGCTTTAATTGCGACTAATGACGCAAATTTACTTGCAAATCCAAGGATCACAACGCTTGACAACAAAATGGCTACTATTGACATCACTCAGGCCTATTCTTATGTGAGCGGGTTTAATGCTCAAACCGGTGTAACCACTTATGCTTCGGTTAATGCAGGTGTTACACTCCAGGTGACCCCCCAGGTTAACAACGACGAATATATTACTTTGCAGGTTCTTCCGACAGTAAGTTCGGTGGTTTCTGCGGGTCCTCCGCCTATTATTGATTCACGGACCGCAAACACGCAGGTAATGATCAAAGACGGGGATACTTTTGTGATCGGAGGTTTAATAAGGGAAGATGAAGTTGTTACAGTTAATAAGGTGCCTCTTTTTGGAGATATTCCGTTAATTGGCCCGCTATTATTTCAAAATAAAACTGTTACAAAAACAAAAAGGGATCTGGTAGTATTTATGACCCCGCATATAATCAAATAAAATATTATTAAAAATAAAAATTAACAATGCGGGTGCGTAACTTGCACCCGCATTGCTATTTGGAGCGAAAATGATAAAATTTGTAACCAGCGGTGAGTCGCATGGAAAATGCCTGATAACTGTGCTTGAAGGCATACCTGCCGGCTTAACTCTTTCAGTTGAGCATATTGATCAGGAGTTGTTCAGGCGTCAACAGGGTTATGGCCGCGGCGGCAGAATGAGCATAGAAAAAGATACAGCCGAAATAGTAAGCGGTGTAAGAACGGGTAAAACCACAGGAGCTCCTATCACCCTGATAATAAACAATAAGGACTGGGTAAACTGGAAAGATCGCAAGCTTCCCCCTATCACTATGCCGCGTCCCGGACACGCGGACCTGGCGGGTGTCTTAAAATACGGGTTAAAAGATATAAGGGATGTTCTGGAAAGAGCCAGTGCAAGAGAAACTGCCGCCAGGGTAGCTGCAGGCGCGGTCTGCAGGAAACTGCTTAAGGAATTTGGCCTGGAAATATTCGGTTATGTCACGGAAGTGGCAGGCATTACTGCGGTTCCCTCAAAGCTGAACCAAAGGGCTGCTATAAATCGGTCCCTGCTGATGACTGCTGACAAAAAAGCAGAAAATGCCATGATAAAAGAGATAGAACGGGCCAAAAGAAACGGCGACTCTGTCGGTGGAGTTTTTGAATTAAAAGCCATAAATGTTCCCCCGGGGCTGGGAAGCTATGTTTCCTGGTCTTCGCGCCTGGATGCCAGGCTGGCTTGCGGTTTAATGGGGTTACAGGCGATAAAAGGAGTGGAAATAGGTCTGGGTTTTGAAGCTGCAAAAAGATTCGGTTCCAGGGTACATGATGAGATATTTTACGGAAAAAAAAGGTTCTATAGAAAGACAAATAATTGCGGAGGTATTGAAGGCGGCATGAGTAATGGAGAAACCTTAATCATCAGGGCTGCAATGAAGCCGATTGCAACGATCTCTTCGCCTCTAAAAAGTGTTGATCTTGGCACAAAGAAAGCGGTTAAAGCGGCTGTGGAACGGGCAGATATCTGCGCAGTACCCGCTGCTTGTGTAACAGGGGAGGCAATTGTAGCTTTTGAGCTGGCAAACGCATTTACGGATAAATTTGGCGGTGATTGCCTTATGGATGTAAGCTCTTCATATAAGGCCTATATCAAAAGGGTTAGAAATACTTGAGCAAACCGCTTAAATTAAACGAAAATATTGTTCTTACCGGTTTTATGGGTACCGGTAAAACTTCCAGCGGGATTATTATTGCGGGTAAGACCGGCCGCTTCTTTGTTGATACGGATGATTTGATAGAACAAGCCGCGGGCCTTACCATAAACGAGATATTTGAAAGTAAAGGGGAAAAATATTTCCGGAAGCTGGAGAAAAAAATAATAGCCGGTCTTTCCGGAAATAAAGGCCTGGTTATCTCCACCGGGGGAGGTGTTGTGACCTCGAAAGCTAATATGAGTAACCTTAGAAAACATGGAAAAGTATTTGCTTTGGTTTCCGATGAAAAAACCATATTTAAAAGAGTTTCCGAAGCAGGCTTGACACGGCCTCTTGTCAAGGCCGCAACAAAAAAAACAGCTTTCAATAAAATTAAAATACTTCTTAACAAAAGAATGTCTTTATACATGAATTATGCTGATTTTGTAATAGACACCTCGAGACTTTCACCCGAGGCAACAGCAGAAAAGGTCTTATGCCGCTTAAAAGCAGTAAAAGCGAAATAGTATTTCCGGTTTTACTCGGGCTTCTTACTATTTTGTTCTTCTTTGATACGTTATTTTTAGATAATGTATTTTCTTTTAGAGATTTCTACCGGTATTTTTATCCTTACAAGAAATTTGCCACCGAATGGCTGCGGTCCGGTATTTTTCCGCTGTGGAACCCGCTGAGTTCCTGCGGAGCTCCGTTTTTTGCCGGGCTGCAGTCGCAGGTGGCATATCCTTTAAGCCTGATACATTATTGCCTGCCTTTTAATTTTGGTTTAAATTTGTTTGTTGCGGTCCACTATTTTCTTGCAGGATTGTTCGTTTACCTGCTTTGTATAGACCTGGAATTAAGAAAATACTCAGCTTTTCTTGGGGCGCTTATTTTTGCTTTTTCCGGTTATTTGCTTTCTTTAGTAGATCTTCTTTCTACACTTTCTTCAGTAACCTGGCTGCCTCTAATTGTGCTCGTTTATCTGCGAACTCTCCGTCTGGAATGGGGGAATATATTTTTAAAAGTATTTTACCTGATACTTTCCTCTATAGTTCTTGGAATAATGCTTTTAGGCGGAGAACCAACAGTGTGTTATGGTACTTGCGCCTTGCTTTTACTCTTAACCCTGGTGTCCTACGATAAGGAAAAGTCCTGGCTGGTACTGCTTTTAGTGCTGTCCCTGACAGTGTTATTAACCGCTTTTCAACTGCTGCCTTTCATTGAATATATAAAATATTCTGACCGGGGCATGCAATCCAAAGATCTGACCAGACAATTAAATATGCTCTGGTCCTTGCCGCCGGAACAGTTACTGGGGTTTGTTATTCCCTGGTTTGCCGGTGATATTACAAAAAACAATGTGGATTGGTATGCCATGGAGCAGATGTGGCTAAAATCCGCTTATACGGGGATCGTTCCGGCAGTTCTTTTTATTCTGGGAATATTTTTCGTTAAAAAAGAAAAAGGTTTTAAAAAACGCCTGCTGGTTTCTTTATATTTTGCCGCCTTATTGTCAGTACTATTAGCGATCGGCAAGTATAATATGTTTTACGAGCAATTTTACAATTACATCCCGGGTTTCGGGCTGATACGGTTTCCGGTGAAATTTATTTTTATTGCAGTGTTTTCATTTTCACTTTTATCCGCCTATGCCTTTGATAAGCTTGTGGAGAAATACTCTAAGAACATAAGGCAGGGAAAAGCCGCGCTCCCTGTTCTTTTTTTTACGGCAGCTATTCTAATAGGACTGTTATTGCTGTTTGTTTTTAAAAAACAATTATTGCATATCGATCTGCGGTTTTTTCATCCCGGCGCGGAAATTTCAGAATTAATATATTGTATCGGGCGTTTTAAAGTTATGTTCGGTTTATTAATAAACAGCAGTCTGCTGCTTATTTGCGCTTCTGTCCTTCTACTGCTGTATATCAGGAAAAAGGTCGCAAAAAAAATATTTTTAAGCCTGTTTTTATTATTGGTTTACGCTGATCTATTTATTAATAATTACTGTATTAATCCTGTCCTTCCATCAAAGATCTATACCGGCAAATTAGCTACCGCCGCCTTTTTAATGAACAACCAGCGGGATTCCAGAAATTTCCTTTTTTTAAAGGATCAGCAAGCTACCTTTTTATTCGGAGAGTCCTATAGCGCCGCCATGTACAAAGCGCAGCTGGTCATATATCCTAATCAGAATATGCTGTATGATCTAAATTATTTCAATAGTTATGACTCATTAAATACAAAAATATACGCTGAAAACTATACCCGGCTTATTAAAACAACCAGAGCCAGGTTCCTGGACATGATGTCAATTAAATACGTTGTTACTTTAGAAGAGCTTAGGACACCTTTTCTATATAAGAAGAAGGATTATGGCGGTATAAATATTTATGAGAACCCGGGCTGCCTGCCAAGGTGCTATCCAGCTTTTAAAACTAAAGTTTTTGGGGACAGCAGATCTGCTGCGAAATACATCGAAAGTGCCAAGTTTAATCCGCACTTAGAAACTGTGATAGAGAGTTCTGATGGTTTATTTGATATAAATAATCCTGCTTCCGGAAAAGTCTTAATTAAAGAAACAAATCCAAACAAAGTGCTTATTGGTGCGGTATTTTCAAATCCCGGTATAGTCGTCCTGACTGATACGTATTTCCCGGGTTGGCAGGCCAGGGTTGACGGGAAAAAAACCGGGCTGCTTAAAGTAAATGGGATGTATAGAGGTGTTCTTTGCGGGGCGGGGGTGCATAAAATATTATTTGAATATAGACCGGATTCATTAAGAACAGGAGTGGCTGTAACCACGGCAACTATTTTAGGGGTATTTTTAACATTGATTTTATTGTATAATAGAAACCTCTATGGACGAGAAACTCAAACAGGATATAGAAAGCGCGACAAGGCGGTTATTAAATGAACCGGAGAGCGAGGTATTCCTTGAACTTGCTGAACTTTACTATAAGGCAGGGTTAAAAGAGGAAGCACTTTCTCTGACTTTTTCCGGGCTGGAAAAGCATCCCGGATATATGCCTGCCCGTATCTTAGCTTCACGTATTCTCGTTGAAAAGGGCAGGGCCAGTGAGGCGAAGCAGGAACTTGAAAAAGTTACTTCAGTGGAGCCGCTGAACCCTGCGGCAAATACCATTTTAGAAAATATCTTGCGCGCTGAAGGGAATACTTTGGAAGCAGATAAGCTCAGAGAACAACTTAGCCGGTCAGAAGTAAAAGAAGAAAAAAAAGGCAATATGGAAACCTCAACGGTGGCAGAGATCTATGTCACGCAGGGCTTGGTAGATGATGCCATTTCAATTTATGAGCGCATTGCACTTGAAAATCCTCTTGATGAAAAAGTAAACAACCGGCTTAAAGAACTTAGAAAGAAAAAGGACGAACAATACCAGGATTTTCTTAAAAAACGGCAGAAGATCACAAAGACTATTCAAGCCCTTCAAGAAAACCTCAAAGAAATACAAGAGGCCCTCCAGAACCTGGAGAAAGAACTGTGAGCGAGCGGCCGGGAATTCCGGCAGCTTCCCTTGTGTTTTTTATTATTTTGGCCGTGTTTTTTTGGGGAGAGATGGTGTTTTTTGATAAAATACCTTTCTACCGGGATACGCTTCTCCAATTTTACCCCTGGCAAGCTTTTGCCGATAATTCAATAAGAAGCGGTTTGATGCCGCTCTGGAATAATTATTCCGGTTGCGGCACGCCTTTTATCGGTAATCTTCAATCTGCCGTTTTCTATCCGTTAAAACTTTTCTTTTATTTTCTGCCTTTAGCTCTGGCCGTCAAACTTTTCATAATTACTAATATTATTATTGCGGGTTTTGGTATGTTTTTTCTGTTAAGGGATTTCCGGGTAAAAACCAGCAGTGCTTTTTTTGCCGCGCTGGTATTTAGTTTTAACGGTTACCTGATCAGCCGTGTGGAATTCTGGAGTATACTTGCAGCTTCTGTGTGGCTGCCCTTGATAATGTTCTTTTTAAAAAGATTTGCTGATAACTGCAGGTTTAAGTATTTTTCTTTAGCAGTTTTTGCTCTAACTATGCCGCTTTTAGCCGGTGGTGCTCAAATTTATTTTTATAACCTGCTCATTTTATCAGCATTTGTTCTCTGGTACGGCATCTCCATAAAAAAGAAAATGGGAAGATTTTTCGGGTACTTTGCCGGCGCGTGTGTCCTGTCTTTACTGCTTTCAGCAGTGCAGCTCCTGCCGTTTTTAGAGTTCGTAATGCATTCTGTAAGAAAGACGGGGATAGATATCGAGCTGGCGTCCAGGTGGTCATTACATCCTTTTAAGCTGATAAACTTCTTGACCCCTTTTTTCTGGGGTAATCCTTCGGCATCGGCTTATTATGGTTCAGACCAGTTCTGGACTAGTAGTTTTTACTGCGGGATTCCTGTTGTACTGCTTTTATTATTTTCAATGATTTTTTTCCTGAAACAGAAGCAACTACTTAATAAAGGAACAAAGCAGGCTGTCATTTTCTTCTCGGCGCTTGCGGCCCTCTTTTTTGTTATTGCTTTGGGACGCTACGGTTTTGTTTACGGCCTGTTATACAAGTATTTTTTGCCTTTCAGAATGATAAGATATCCCGCTGTGGCTATGTATGGGACGGTTTTTGCGTTCGCGGTATTAAGCGGGCTGCTCCTTGATAAAGTTGCTCTAAATCTTAAAAGCAGGATGTTTATTCCCGCCGTAATGATCAGCTCAATTTTATTACTGCTGGTTACGGCAGGCAGCTATATTTATATGAATAGTTTTAAAATAAGCGCAGATCCGGTACGGTGCAGTGTCACCAACAACGCGCTTATTACGGCCGGTGCACTGCTTTTAGCCCTTGCCGGTTTATTCTATCTTGCCGCCCTCAAAAAGATAAGGCCCGGAGTTTTCACAGGTTTTGTTTCTGCGCTGCTAATACTGGATCTTTATATTAATACCGGCGGGCTCCTGCCGCTGGCCCGCGTCGAAGAAGTATTTTCCCGCTCTGCTGTTGAAAAATATTTAAGAACGGATAACTCCGCTTTTCGCATTGCAACCAGCCCGGGCACGTATTCTGCTTTTTCCCGGCAATATGAGAATCCACGGGCCCTCGAAAACGGGGTTCCCTATAAGGACTACCTGCATGACATAAAAAATATCATGCATGATGATTATTCGATGTTTTGCGGGATAGAATGTTTCAATGTTTACGATCCTATGCGCCTAAAACAGCAGGATATCCTGGCCTACCGTTTCTCCACTCAAAGAACTGCTTTTGAAACACCGCTGCTGAATATTTTTAATGTAAAATATTGCCTCTCAAGCAGGACTATCATTGAAAAAGGCCTGGTATTAAGAACTAAACTTGACGGTATTTTTATCTATGAGAACAAGAATGTTCTGCCCAGAGCCTGCATTGTTTATAATATCCTGAAAGAAACCGATCCCGCAGCGGCTTTTAGAAAAGTAACTGCCGGAGATTTTATGCCTTTACAGTATGGCGTGGTCGAGGACGCAAATGCTCCTCTTTTACCGGAAAGCAGCCTGAAAGCTGAGCAAACCGGAGTTATATATTCTTCAGCTGACAGGGTAACAATAAAAGTAAATGCTGCCGTTAAAGGACTTTGTATACTTTCTGATTCTTATTATCCCGGTTGGCAGGCGGAACTTGACGGGGTGGCAACAAAGATCTTAAAAACAAATTATATGTTCAGGGGGGTGATAGTTCCGGCAGGAAAGCATACGGTCGAGATGGTTTACAAGCCGTTGGCGTTTAGAGCGGGTGTTGCCGTAACTCTGGCAACCCTTGGCTTTTTCCTGCTGATCTCTGTATGGATATGGGAAAGAAAGATCTCTCTATAATAATACCGGCCTATAATGAAGAGAAACGGATCTCCCGTTCTATAAGCCTGCTTAAGGATTATCTTAATACGCTTGGGCTTTATTATGAAATTATTATCGTGGATGACGGGAGCGTTGATACTACCGCCGGCATTGTAAAAACTCTTGCTTTGACCGAACCTGCGCTCAGGCTTATAAGGAACGAAAAAAATACCGGAAAAGGCTTTGCTGTAAAACAGGGAATGCAAGAAGCCACCGGCTTTTATCGCTTTTTCACTGATGCCGACCTTTCAACTCCTCCGGAAGAGATTGGAAAGGCGCTGGTCTATTTAAAAGAAGGGTTTGAGGTAGTTATTGCCTCAAGAAAAGTTAAAGGTGCCAATATCCGGGGGCAGCAGCCTCCGGTTCGCAGATTTTTCAGCATACTATTTCATCTGGCGAGAAGGCTCATACTTCTTCGCGATATAAAGGATACGCAATGCGGGTTTAAAGCGTTCAGCTCTAAAGCTGCCGCTGAAATTTTTTCCCGCCTGACTATCCTGGGTTTTGTTTTTGATGTTGAGGTTTTGGTTATTGCCGGGGCGCTTGGATATAAAATAAAAGAAATGCCTGTTACCTGGATAGATGATACCAGAAGTACTCTTTCTCCTACCCGGCATTTTCGCGCGGTAGCGGAAGATCTCTTGAAAATAAGACGCAACGTAAAACTGGACAAATATAACAGGAATTATAAATATTAATGAGTGCAAAATAAGTCAGGTTAAAGGCGGTATTTATGAATATAGGTATCCATGCCTCTATAGCCGGCGGTTTTGTGAATGCCCCTCTGGAAGCCGCCGGCCTGGGGTGTTCTACTTTTCAAATATTTTCCAAAAGCCCGCGCAGCTGGGAGGCAGTTCCTCTTGCTCCTGAAGCGGTTGAAATATTTAAAAAGACCGTTATTTCAAAAAAAATGTATCCGGTGGTGGTTCATACAAGTTATCTTATTAATTTGGCGTCTCAGAATGCTGTTTTGTTGGAACGCTCAATAAATACTTTTGCGCTTGAAATAAAAAGAGCTGAAGAACTTGGTGCTGATTTTATTACAACCCATGTCGGTAGTTGCGGGACTTGCAATAAGAAAGAAGCGCTTGCCGCTATCCTGGCCGCCGTGAAAAGAGCTTTGCGCTTGTCCGGCACCGGTAAAATAATGATCCTTTTTGAGAATTCGGCTAAACGGGATACGCCCGGCGGGGTCTTTAAAGATCTTGCTTTTCTGGCAAAGGAAAGCGGGAAGCGTTTTGGGATAACGCTGGATACCTGTCATGCTTTTGCCGCCGGTTATGATCTTAGGAATAAAAAGGCCTGTGATGACTGCCTCTTGGAGGTAGAAGCCGAAGCGGGGACGGGCAGGATCAAAATCGTCCATTTAAATGATTCCAAAGGAGACCTTCTAAGCGGGCTGGACCGGCACGAGCACCTGGGACAGGGAAAACTTGGCTTGGAAGGAATAACTGCGATTATAAAACACCCGAAACTTAATGAACTTGCTTTTATTCTTGAGACCCCTAAAGAACCGGAAGGGGCTGATGCCGGAAATATTGCGTTTGCAAGAGCCGCCGGGAAACGAAAAGTATCCTGACAGGCAGTTACCTGAGGCCGGCTGAATATTTTTCAAGCTGAAATTTCCGGTTTTATCTGATATAATACACCTAAGATTCAAAATACTGGTTAAGGAGATATTTGTTTTTATTGTATAAAGGAACTTGCTAAGAATAATGAAAGACTGTTAAAGCAAGGGACTTTCGGGGGTATTTAGGTGAAAAACTATGTAGTTGTTTTTCTTGCATTGTTAGGGTTGTTTCAGCCGGCCGGAGCTGTGCCGGAGGTCATTGATAAAGTTATTGCTACCGTAAATGAAGAAATGCTTTCTCTTTCGGAATTTAACGCTGTTTTTGTAAAATTTGCCATGCGCGCGGGAATAAATGTTCCTCAGGAGGAACTTAAAAAGGCACGAAAAGAGATATTTAATCAGCTTCTGGAAAATAAGCTCTTGCTTCAGGAGGCCAGGAACCGCAATATTGAGGTAGGAAAAAGAGAAATTGAAAATGCTGTTGAAAATGCGAAAAAAAGTATCGGCGGGGCCGGGGTATTTGCGGAACAATTAAAAAAAGAAGGCCTCACCGAACCGGAATACCGCGAAATGATAAAAGACTCCATGCTGGCGCAGCGGCTTATTGCGGAGGCTGTCCGGAAAGATATTAAGGTGGAAATTAAGGACTACCAGGGGGTCTACGAAAAGAATATAGGAAAGTTCAGAGAAGAGGACAAGGTGGAGTTGTATTATATTTTTATTAAATCCGGTGCCGGAATTTCAGAAACCGACGCGTTGAAAAAAACAGAAAACATTATTAAAGAACTTAAAGACGGGCTGGCTTTTGAGGCCGCGGCGAAAAAATATTCTGAAACTGCAACGGCAAAAGAAGACGGCGGGGCCCTGGGAACAATAAAGCCCGGTGATATGCCTTCGCTGGGTATGGAACCTTTCAAAATTAATATAGGCGACATAAGCGGGGCAGTAAAGATCCCCGGCGGATTTTGTATTTTGAAAGTAACAGGGAAAACTGCCGGCAAGCAGTATTCTCTTGCAGACGAGATAACCGATAAAGACGGGAAAAAGATTTCTGTGCGGGAAGTTGCCCAGAGAATGGCTCTGGAAGAAAAATTTAAGGTCAAGTACGACGAGTTCATCAAAAAAATAAAGGAGAAATCAGTCATTAATATTAAACTTGAAGAATTCAAGTAATGGAGTATGTATGAAGATCAAAGCATCCATAGCAGGCGCCACAGGGTATTCGGGTATCGAGTTAATACGTATTCTCTCGGCGCACCCTAATGTAGAACTGGCATTACTCACTTCTGAGTCTTATGCCGGCCTTACCGTAAAAAAAGCGCTGCCTTTTTTTAATTCGGATAAAATACTGGTTCCTTTTGAGCCGGGGAAGGCGGCGGCGGCGAGCGACGTAGTATTTCTATGCCTGCCTCACACAAAATCAATGTCAGCGGCAGCTAAGATCCTGAAAACAGGTAAAAAGGTTATAGATTTAAGCGCAGATTTTCGTTTAAAGGATAAAAAGGTTTATGAACATTGGTATAGTGCAAAACATACTCAACCTGCTCTTTTAAGGAAATGCGTTTACGGGCTGCCGGAGATAAACCGGAATGCAATAAAGGGTTCTTCTTTTGTCGCCAATCCTGGCTGCTATCCGACCGGGATAATTCTTGGAGCTTTTCCGGCAGTTAAGGCAAAGCTTGTTGATGCTTCCCTGATAACAGTAAATTCTATTTCCGGGGTTTCCGGAGCCGGCCGTAAAGCCAAGGTGGAATTGCAGTTTTCTGAAATTGATGAGAATTTGAAAGCATACAAACTTGCCTCGCACCAGCATACTCCGGAGATCGAAATGGGTATAATAATGGGAAGCGGCAATCCCGGTGTAAAGGTAAGCTTTAACCCGCATCTTGCGCCGGTAAACCGCGGTATTCTTTCAACTATCAGTTTCATACTGAAGAAAAAACTAAACACTGCGGAAGCTGTCAGTATCTATAAAGCCGCTTTTTCAGGTGAAAAATTCGTCCGTGTTCTGCCTGAAGGGCAATTGCCCGAGACCAGGTATGTTACCGGCTCAAACTATTGTGATATCGGTTTAAAAGCAGATAACAGTACCGGCCGCTTGCTGGTAGTTTCTGCAATAGATAACCTTGTCAAAGGTGCTTCCGGCCAGGCGGTACAGAATATGAACCTTATGTTTGGATTTGAAGAACAGGCTGCCCTGGAGAATATCGGGTTAATGGCATGAAAAATAAACAAGTCACGGTTAAAGGTTTCAGGGCTGCCGCGGTATACTGCGGCATTAAGAAATCTTCTGACAAAAAGGATCTCGCCCTTATCTATTCTGAGGTCCCCGCGGTTGCCTCCGCAGTTTTTACTCAAAATAAGGTTAAAGCCGCGCCTGTTATCCTTTCCGGAAAGAATTTATTAAAAGGTGCCATAAGTACTATTGTTGCCAACAGCGGAAATGCCAATGCCTGTACCGGCGGTCAAGGCATGAAAGATGCCTTGCTCATGGCAGAAAAAGCGGCTTTTTTTACGGCCTCCGGCAAAAAAGAAATAGTAGTTTGTTCCACCGGTGTGATAGGTGTTCCCTTGCCGATGGAAAATATTCTGGATGGCATAGAGACGGCAAGCTACATGCTTCGTGAAGACGGGCTTTCAGGCGCGGCCGAGGCAATTATGACCACGGATACCTTCAAAAAAACTTCTTTCGTTGAATTCAAGATCAACGGAAAAAAGTGCTCGCTTATGGGTATGGCAAAAGGTTCGGGGATGATACATCCCAACATGGCAACAATGCTTTGCTTTGTCCTGACAGATATTTCTATTTCTAAAAAGCTGCTTGATAAGGCCTTTAAGGAAATAAATAAAGAAACTTTCAGTACAATTACAGTTGATGGTGATACCAGCACCAACGATACCGCGGTAATTCTTGCCAACGGCATGGCGGGTAATAAACCCGTAACCCGCGAAGGCCGTGATTATAAGCTATTCCATAAAAAGCTCAAGCTGGTCATGCTGGAACTTGCAAAAGCTATTGTAAAGGACGGCGAAGGCGCTTCAAAATTCATTGAAATACGTATTAAAAACTCTGTAACAAAAGAAGCGGCTGTCAAAATAGGCAAAGCGGTCGCCTGCTCGAGTCTCTTTAAGACCGCGGTTTACGGCGGGGACCCTAATTGGGGCCGCATACTCTCGGCTATCGGTAATTCCGGTGTGCAATTCAAAGAAAATAAAGTTGATATATTTATCGGGCGCCTGCCTATAGTAAAAAGTGGTATTGAGGCCGAATTTAACTGGAAAAAAGCTCACGCCCTGCTGATGCGTAAAGAGGTGCTTATAACTATAAACTTACATTCCGGGAAAAAAAGCGCGTCTGTTTATACCTGTGACCTGACCGAAGGCTACATCCGCATCAATGCGCATTACCGTACCTGAATCTATAATTTGACGGATAAAAAAGTGATTTTTACCTCAGGAAATAAAATGTTGTTTTACCTCCTGCCATTTGTTAAAATATGACAGCTGAATAAATTATGGTATTTATTGGGGGTTAAATATGACAAAAGAGCTGGTTACCGTAATTCTTGGCAGTGATTCCGACCTTTCGGTCATAGAAAGCGGCATAAAATTCCTTGAAAAAGCCGGTATTTCTTTCGACATAATAATTGCAAGCGCCCATCGGACCCTTGCGTTCCTGCAAAAGACAATAAAAGAAAAGGAAAAGGAAGGGACAAAGGTATTTATAGCCGCAGCGGGTATGGCGGCAGCTCTCCCCGGAGTTGTAGCCGCTGAAACCACTTCTCCCGTGATCGGAGTTCCGCTGGACGGTTCGGCGCTTAAGGGCGTTGATGCCTTATATGCTATGGTTCAGATGCCGGGCGGTATTCCGGTCGCAACTATGGCTATCGGGAAAGCCGGGGCCCTGAATGCGGCTATCCTGGCCGTAGAGATCCTCGCGGCGTCCGATATTAAACTAAAAAAATTCCTGAAAACTTACAGAAAAGAAATGTGCGACGGAATAATATTAAAGACCGCTAAATTAAAACAAAAAGGTTATAAGAAGTATTTAATGGAACAAAAAGATAAGTAAAACTCTTAATTACTGGTTTATTGCCGGGCCTCAGTTCAATTTGCCGGCGCGGTTATTTAAAGGACAAAAAAATGGAATATGGCTCTTCCGGAAAAATACTTAAAGTAGACCGGCTTGATTTTCTTGCAAAGGAACTCAAGGCCGGCAAGGTGATAGCTATGCCTACCGACACGGTTTATGGTATCGCTGCTCTTATGAAAATTCCCGCGGCGATAGAGAGGATCTATAGCATAAAAAAAAGGCCCAGGAATAAGCCTCTGGTGATCTTTGTTAAGGACCCGCATGATGTCGAGGATTTTGTCGAGGAACTGCCCCCCTTTGGTATTGATCTGATGGAGGAGTTCTGGCCCGGCGCGCTGACTATTATCTTTGTCGCGGGCGAGGGTATACCTAAAGAAGTAATGGCAGGACTGGATACAATAGGGGTCAGGATGCCGGATGCTAAATTGGTACTTGAACTATTAAGGAAATTAAAGGAACCACTTGCTGTAACCAGTGCTAATATCTCCGGCAAAAAAGACCTTGTAAGCGCCGCCGAAGTTGAACGGGAGCTTGGGAACGAATTGGACTATATACTTGAAGGTGAAATTAAAAATTCAAAAGGTGTATCAACAATTGTAGATGTTACAGGTGATCACCCCACAATCTTCCGTCCGGGTGTAATTAAAAAAAAGCAACTGGAAGAAATAGTTCCCGGGATCTCGGAATGATGAATATTCTTTTTATTTGCACGGGAAATACCTGCAGAAGTGTTATGGCGGAATATTACATAAAAGACCGGCTTCAGGAGCTTGAGATATTGGGGATTACTGCCTGTTCCGCCGGTGTAACGACCATTGATGGTATGCCTGCTTCCCAGGGTACGCTGGCTGTTCTTGAGGAAGTGAATATTGATGCTTCAAAACACCGGTCGCGGGTGCTTACCCGGGAAATAGCCGAAACAGCCGATGAGATATACGCGCTGGCTTACGGCCACATGATGACAGTTAACAATATGTTCCCGTCTGTTAAGGATAAAGTGCGCCTGCTTGCAAAAAAAAGCATCCCTGATCCTATTGGCTTATCTTTAGAAGAATATAAAGATTGTTTTGACCTGATCAGTAAGGCGGTCGAGACCGGTATCATATACAAAATAAATAAGTCCGGCAGGGGGAAGGAATGAAAATAGCCATGGGCAGTGACCATGCTTCTTTTGAGCTCAAGGTATTCCTTAAAAATGAAGCACTTAAACTGGGGTATGAGGTAAATGATCTGGGGTCTGATTCTGAAAAGAGCGTTGATTATCCGGATTATGCCGCCGGGGTATGCAGGGAAATAATAGCAAAAAAAGCTGATTTTGGGATACTTTTATGCGGAACGGGCCTTGGTATGTCTATTGCCGCGAATAAATTCAAGGGCATAAGAGCTGCACTTTGTAATGACCTCTACCTTGCTGAACTGGCTAGACGGCACAATAATGCGAATATTCTTGTAATGGGCGGCAGGATTTTAGGTAAAAGCCTTGCGCTGGAAATACTTAAAAAATTCTTTAGTACCGCCTTCGAAGGCGGAGGCCGGCATCAGGTAAGACTGGATAAGATAGCTGAGATAGAAAAAAGTTTATAATGTCTATAATATTTGTACTTTATAGACTGATTTTTCCGGAGGGAAAAAATGTTTAAGGGCTATTTTGGAGATGTTTTAAAGAAAGATGACGCGGAGCTTGAAAAACTCATCGTGGAGGAATTTAAGCGGGAAAATTCAAAATTACAGATGATTGCTTCCGAGAATTTTGCCAGTAAAGCAGTTCTTGCGGCTCAGGGCTCGGTCCTTACCAACAAATATTCCGAAGGTTATCCGGGAAAGAAGTATTATGAGGGTTGCCAGTACGCGAGTGAGATAGAACAACTGGCGATCGACCGTATGGCAAAACTCTTCCATGCGGAACATGTGAATGTCCAGCCTCATTCCGGTTCTTCTGCTAACCTGGCAGTATATATCGCGGTACTTCAGCCCGGAGATGTGGTTATGGGCATGGATCTGGCTTGCGGCGGGCATTTGACGCACGGCGCGCCGGCGAATATTTCCGGAAAAACTTATAAGATAGTCTCCTATGGCGTGAATAGAGAAACAAACCTGCTTGACTATGAGGAAATAAGGCAGCTGGCCCTAAAACACAGGCCAAAACTCATTATTGCCGGGGCTTCCGCGTATCCCAGAACAATTGATTTTAAGAAATTTAAGGATATAGCAGTCGAAGCAGGTTCTTATTTTATGGCTGATATTGCCCATATAGCCGGTCTTATAGCCGGCAAAGTCCATCCCGATGCTTCCCCGTATGCCGATTTTATTACCGGGACCACGCATAAAACGCTTTCCGGGCCCCGCGGCGGTTTTATAATAAGTAAAAAAGAATTTGCCAGAAAAATAGATTCGGCGGTTTTTCCGGGGATCCAGGGCGGTCCGCTGGTACATGTAATAGCGGCCAAGGCGGTTTGCTTTAAACAAGCTATGACTGCAGGTTTCAGAAAGTATCAACAACAGGTTGTGAAGAATTCTGCCGTGCTGGCGGAAGAACTTATTAAGCACGGGTTTACTTTGGTCACCGGAGGTACCGATAATCATCTTATGCTTGTTGACCTAAGGAATCAAAATATTACGGGACGGGAAGCGGCACTGGCTTTGGATCAGGCAGGGATAACGGTCAACAAGAATGGAATTCCTTATGATACTCTGGACGTCTGGCATACAAGCGGTATCCGCATCGGAACTCCGGCAGTTACTACGCGGGGCATGAAAGAGGAACAGATGATAGAGATAGCGGAACTTATTGCCAAAGCGTTAAAGAACATGAAAAATACAGCAATACATAAGGATGTTTCCAAAAAAGTGAAACAACTTTGTAAAAAATTCCCTGTAAAAATTTAAAAAAGCGATTCCACAGATCAGGAAAAGAAGATTTCACTGATTTTGAGTTATAAAAATACCTGATAGATATACTATAATAGTGCAGGACTTTAGGCCTTACGGACATTTAAGGACTTTTATGGACCTTATGGACTATTTAAAAAGGAGTAATTTTGAAAAAATTGAAAAAAGCTGGTAAGCAGAAACTTGCCGCTCAGGACCGGCCCAGTTGGGAACAGTATTTTATGCAGCTGGCGCATCTTATTTCTACCCGCTCCACCTGTACCAGAAGAAAAGTCGGTGCTGTGGTGGTTAAGAACAAGAGAATACTGGCAACAGGGTATAACGGCACCCCTTCCGGGGTCAGGCACTGTTCAGAGGCAGGCTGCCTGAGAGAAAAACTCGGGGTTCCTTCCGGTCAAAGACAGGAGATCTGCAGAGGTTTGCATGGCGAACAAAATGCGATAATTCAAGCCGCTACCTCCGGCACCTCAATAAAGGATTCTGTGCTTTTTTGTACTACGCAGCCCTGCGTTACCTGCGCAAAAATGATAATAAATGCAGGAATTAAGCAGGTTACTTATGAGGGAGCTTATCCCGATAAGCTGGCATTAGAAATGCTCAAGGAAGCAGGAATTAAATTGATCAGGTTTAAATGCACATAGAATTGAAATACTGGGCCTTGTTATTTTTGAGTATGGTCCTCAGCATTGTGATAACCAAGCAAGTTATGAAGCTCGCGGTAAAATATGATGCTGTGGATAAACCGTCACATCGAAAAGTTCACAGAAGTATTGTTCCTTTATGGGGAGGCGTAGGTATATATGCCTCTTTTTTTATTACCCTCCTGCTATATTGGCTGTTCAGCGGGCTTTTTAGCTACGCGCTTCAATTAAATGATTCCTTGCTTGGTAAAAAACTCTTAGGGTTGTTTATAGGAGGGACCGTCCTTGTGGGGATAGGGCTTATTGATGATAAATGGGGCCTGCCTCCCAAGGTAAAGATACTGGGCCAGGTCATTGTGGCCTTAATAGTTATCTACTTTGGGGTAAGGATCATGGGGGTAACTGTTCCTTTTTGGAAAACGTATATAAACTTTCACGTCGTATTATCAGTAATAATAACTCTGGTCTGGATAGTGGCTCTTATTAACTCTATGAACTTTATTGACGGGATCGACGGCCTGGCCGGCGGAATTGCCTTTATAGGATGCCTTGCTTTCTTTATTGTGGCCTGTTTCAAACCGCCGACTTCCGGTCACTATGCGGCAGAAAAAGTATCCTATTTTATTGCGGTAATTTCCATCATACTTGCCGGTTCCAGCCTCGGTTTTTTAAGGTTTAATTTCAATCCGGCAAGAGTATTTATGGGCGACGGTGGTTCCATGTTCCTGGGTTTGATGCTGGCGTCCATGTCTATCATCGGCTCTTTTAAAGGTGTAACCGCCATCACGCTCTTTACCCCGGCGCTAATTTTGACAGTACCCATCTTTGATATTATTTTTGCGGTCTATCGAAGATGGAAGAACAAAACCCCGATTTCCCAGGCAGATAAAAAACATCTGCACCATCGTCTATTGGCCTTTGGCCTCTCCCAGAAACAAGCCGTAATTCTTCTCTACGCCTTCGCAGTAATATTTGCCTGCCTGGCAGTCGTGCTTTCCTGACATTAAATAACAAAAATTTAGTAATTATTATTTTAATTATGTTGACATAAATAATAAAATATGTTATTATTTTATAAATTAAACGGGGTGAAATAATGATAAAAATAATAAAGCTAGGTATAATTATGCTTATTTTTACAGTTGTTTCCGGAGCTGATATCCCGATGCTGATCAACTATCCGGGAAAATTAGCTGAAAGAAATGGCAATCCAATTACGGGAATAAAAAATATAAAATTTGCTTTTTTTGACACTGAAACTTCCGGCCTGGAGAAATGGAACGGCACATATCAAGTAACGATAACTAAAGGTGTTTTTAATATTTTATTAGGTTCAGGTACTTCGACATTTCCGTCAAGCCTCGATTTTAGCATTAATTATTGGCTGGAAATGACAGTTGAAGGCGAAGTCTTATCTCCCCGCCAAAAGATTTCTTCCGTTGCTTATGCCATGAGATCAGAATATTCAAATAGGGCGGAAATAGTTAATACTCCTATTGTTTTTACCGGAAGTGGTGACATTGCCGCAAATGTTAGTGAAAAATGCTATATATATTTGGATAAAATTCCTCGTTTAACTAAGTTGTATATTTATGGGGAAAAAATGAGTACGCTTTTTTATACCGAAATTGGGGGACATAGTCACACCGCATCAAACACAAGTTCTGGTGATCACGGACATAATATGTTGGTTGACAATACTTCTACATGGTGGGGCTCTGCTTCTTGTGTTATTGATGGCAATGACACAGATTCTACAAGGGCCTGGAGGCCATGGCCAATTCAAAATGCTGGCAGTCACAACCATTTAATAACAGTCAACGATTATGGAAATAATATTATTGTTGCCGGTAATACAAATAAGACGTATCCAACGTCCGTAAGAGTGATAATAGACGGTAATAATAAAACTGGTTTTATAGGGAATCCAAACAACAAAGGTTATTGGAATTCCACGAATAGTACTTGGGGTGATGGAATTCATGAATTTTCAACTGGAGAATTAAATATTAATTCTTATATGAATGTTATAGGCGAGCACAAAATAGAATTTACCGAAGACGCTGGCGGAAGAATTAGATACTGTTTATATATATATTATTAAACTATTGGAGTAATCAGTGAATATAGAAATTAAACGAATAATAAGGTATTATGAATCTCGTAATGCAAGCAATATATATTCGTATTTTAATATTAATAACTTGTTTATGATTCATTCCAGAGAAAGAAAACTTATGTCATTATTATTAAAAAATGGTTTGACGGATTTATCCAATAAAACGATACTTGATATTGGTTGCGGCTCTGGAGGTATGCTAAGAAATTTTATTCAGTATGGAGCCGCACCGCTAAACCTTTATGGCATTGATTTAATTGAAGAACGAATAAAAAAAGCAAGAGAGATATCGCCTAATATAAATTACATTGAAGGTGACGCTTCAAAACTTCCTTATAAGTGCAACTTTTTTGATATTATTTCACAATATACTGTTTTTACCTCGATTAAAGATAAAGAAACAAAACAAAATATTGCAAAAGAAATGCTTAGAGTGCTTAAAACTTCAGGAGTAATAGTATGGTACGACATGAAAATATTGAACCCTTTTAATAAAAATATAAAATCAATAAGTAAAAATGAAATAAGAGAAATGTTTCCCGGTTGCGAATGTTTGTTTTATAGTGTTACTTTTAATCCAATAATTTCTCGGAGATTGGCCAAAATATCTGTTTTATTTTCTCATTTTATTGAGAATCTAAAAGTATTTAATTCTCATTATTTTGTCGTAATTCGAAAAAAAATATCTTAACAGGCGAAAGCCGAATTAAGTGCTCAAGGGGAGAACGAAAACTTTCTAAAGCTTACTTTGTCGGAGAGTCAGTTGCAAGACTGGCAGTAAAAGATAGCTGAAAGCTATATACTCAAGGGGAAAAGTTAAGCGACCGGTCTGTGAGTTGATTTCTATAAGAAATCGCTAGTGATTCGGGCAAGAAAGTGCAGGTAGAACGAAAGTTCTGCCTGTCTCGTTCCAAAAAAGCATCAAGCACATAGGTAATGTAAAATATAGTGTGTAATTTCAAAAGATTGAATAAGTATAAAAAAAGGGCTATTCTCCTTAGGAAACGCTTTAACTTACGCCAATAAATTAAAGCATAAGGAGAAACAGCCCA